>Ga0308164_10000725_pt1 | contig 46394 bp, 36 predicted proteins | sample PhyTR2_FD_201031 | JGI IMG/M metagenome (GOLD analysis project Ga0308164, IMG submission 201031) | Phyllosphere microbial communities from UC Gill Tract Community Farm, Albany, California, United States - DLSLT.R2 | ecosystem: Host-associated > Plants > Phyllosphere > Unclassified | place: USA...
ACCGCAACAACTTGGTGGAGGGGGCTGGATTCGAACCAGCGTACTCATAGAGAACGGATTTACAGTCCGTCGCCTTTAACCACTCGGCCACCCCTCCGCGAGGAACCGCAGAGTATGAAGCAACTTCTTTGACCTGTCAACCCCGTCTGACATTATTTCGTGTCGTCGTGATTAACTGTCTGCTTCGGGGCGAGATTGTAACTGCACGAACTGCAAATGTGCAAGTGTTGTTTTTAAGATGAATTGGAAAAGGTTGGCGTAGTCATGATTTCCTACGAACAACCCTATACAATCTTTTGACTACCGCATCCCGCCCGCCCCTTTCAGGAACCACAGTTGGATCATTCGTTGGACAATTTCCGCCTCAGCCGACGCGCCGTCGTCGCCAACCTCGCCTTGCTGGCCGCCTACCTGATTGCGGGCCGCCTGGGCCTGCTGCTGGCGCTACCGCCGGCCTACGCCTCCCCCATCTTCCTGCCTGCCGGCATTGCGCTGGCCGCCTGCGCCGTCGGCGGCGCCGCGCTGTTGCCGGCCGTGGCGCTCGGCGCGCTGGCCGTGAATTTCCTGGTGCTGCTGGTGAACCAGATCGCGTTCACGCCGGCGCTGCTGTGGTGCAGCGTGGCCACCGCTGCCGGCGCCACGTTCCAGGCCTGGGCCGGCAGCACCGTGTTCCGCCGTTACATCGACCCGGCCATCGGCTCCGGGCGCGACGTGGCCCGGTTTATCGCGCTCGCTGCCGGCATCACCTTCATCAGCAGCACCGTGGCGCTGGCCGGCCACGTGCTGGCCGGCGTATTGCACGGCGACACCATCATCGGCGACTGGCTGGCCTGGTGGATGGGCGACACCATCGGCATCCTGCTGGCAGCGCCGCTGACCTGGATCGTCATCGGTCGCCCGCGCGCGTTATGGTCGCGCCGGCGCGTGCTGGTCGGCGTGCCATTGTTGCTGTCGGCAGCTGCCTTCATCGGCATTTACGTGCAAGCCGACCGCTGGGAAAGCAACCAGCAGCTGCAGGCGTTCCGCCTCAAGGCGCAGCAGACGGGCGACCTGCTGCAGTCGCAGTTCAGCGAACACGAACGCTTCATCTACGCCATGGCCAAGGCGCTCGACGATCCACGCCGCACTCTGCGCGCGGAAGACTTCAGCAACCTGGCGCACGGCTATCTCGATCAGCGCCCGGAACTGCTGTCGATGGCCTGGCTGGTGCCGGTGGCAGGCAGCGAGCGCGCCAGCTTCGAGGCGTGGGCGCGCCAGCATGTCGATCCCGGCTTCGAGATCCGCGAGCCCAGCCTGGCCAGCGTGCCGCGCCCCGCCGCCCGGCGCAGCGCATATTTCGTTGCTACCTATATCGAACCGGCCGAGGCGCGTGCTTACCTGGGCCTCGATTTCCTGTCCGAGGACTTGCGCCGCGCCACGCTGGAACGGGCCATGCAGTCGGGCCAGCCTACCGCCGGCGCGCCGATGCAGTTCGTGCGCAACCTGCCCGGCCCCGGCATGGTGCTGGCGCAGACCGTGTATCCGAACAGTGGCGAACGCGAGGCCGTGGGCGTGCTGATGCTCGCCATGCAGTTCGATGCACTGCTGGAGCAGGTGCTCAAGCGCTCGGAATTCGAGCATTTCCTGGTGCGCTTCGTCGACCTGGACGACGCGACCTCGAGCCGGGTGCTGCGCGACACCCTGCAACGGCCGGCTACCGCCAGCGATTTCCAAAGACAGCTGCATTTTGGGGGCCGCGTGTACGAACTCACGCTCACGCCCACGCCGGCCTACCTGATGCTGCAGCGCGGCTGGCAAAGCTGGACCGTGCTCACCGGCGGCCTGCTGCTCACCGGCCTGCTGGGCGCGCTGATGATGCTGATCAGCGGCGAGCGCGCGCGCATCCAGGCCCAGGTTACCGACAGCACGTCGCGGCTGCGCGAGCGCGAAGCGCGCCTGCAGGCGATCCTGAACAAGGCGGCTGACGCCATCCTCACGGTGGACGGCGACGGCTGGCTCAAGTCGGCCAATGCCGCCGCCGGCCGGCTGTTCGGTTATACCCCGGAACAGATGCTGCGGCTGCGGCTCGAACGCCTGATCCCGGTCGGCACCGGCGAGGCCGAAGGGCTCGATGCCGCCGGCCTGCTGCGCATGGTGGCGTGCGGCGTCACCCACGAATACGAACTGCGCGGCTGGCGCAGCGACGGCAGCGAATTCCCGCTGGCGATATCGGTGAGCGAGGTGGAACTGCCCGACGAGCACCTGTTCGTGGCCATCCTGCACGACCTGACAGCGCAGCACCAGGCGCAGGAGCGGATCCACCGCCTGGCGCACAGCGATGCCCTCACGGGCCTCGACAACCGGCTCTCGCTCAACCTGCGGCTCGACCAGCTGCTGGCGCAGACGCGGCGCGCGCACGGCACGGCGGCGGTGCTGTTCCTCGACCTCGACCACTTCAAGAAAATCAACGATACCCACGGCCACGAAATCGGCGACCAGCTGCTGGTGGCCGTGGCCAGCCGGCTGCGCGAACTGATGCGCGAGGTGGACATCATCGCCCGCCTGGGCGGCGACGAATTCATCGTCGTCACCTCGGGCACGGTCACGCCCGACGACGCCTCCAACATTGCCGTGCGCCTGGTCGATACGCTGACCGCCCCCTACCAGCTGCAGGGCAAGACCATCCACAGCGGCACCAGCGTGGGCGTGGCCATGTTCCCGTCGGACGGCGACGATGCCGGCACCCTGATGCGCCATGCCGACACCGCGATGTACGCGGCCAAGAACCAGGGGCGTGGCAACTTCCAGTTCTTCTCGGCGGCCATGAATGCCGCCACCCACGAGCGGTTGCTGCTCGAAGGCCGGCTGTGGCAGGCATTGGAGCAGAACGAGTTCGAACTGTACCTGCAGCCGCAGGTGGACCTGGCCACCCAGCGCATCATCGGCGCCGAGGCGCTGCTGCGCTGGCACCACCCGGAACTGGGCATGGTGGCGCCCGACCGCTTCATTCCGATTGCCGAGGAGTCGGGCCTGATCCTGCCGCTGGGCGAATGGGTACTGCACCACGCCACCGCGATGCTGGCGGCGTGGCGCGACAACGACCTGGCGCACCTGCGCCTTGCCGTCAACCTGTCGGCACGCCAGTGCCACGGCCCCGGCCTGCTGCCGCTGCTCGACCGCCTGCTCGACAGCCAGGGCATCGATCCGGCACTGCTGGAACTGGAAATCACCGAATCGGCCGCAATGCAGGACCCGGAAAGCAGCCGCGCCCTGCTCGAACAATTGCGCTCGCGCGGCATCAAGGTGGCGATCGACGATTTCGGCACCGGCTATTCGTCGCTGAGCTACCTGAAGCTGTTCGAGATCGACCGCATCAAGATCGACCGCGGCTTTGTGAAGGATATCGAGACCGATCCCGATGACGCGGTGATCGTGGCGGCCACCATCGCGCTGGCCCATTCGCTGGGGCTGGCCGTGGTGGCGGAAGGGGTGGAGACGGAAGCGCAGCGCGACTTTTTACGGTCGAAAAACTGCGAGGAGGCGCAGGGGTATTTGTTTGCCAGGCCGATGCCGCTGGCGCAGTTTGAGGCGATGGTGCGGAGCTGACAGCGCCTACCCCGGCGTCTGCCCAATCGTGGGACCGCGCTCGATCAGGTCGAACAAGGCCGCCACCACCTCGGGATCGAACTGCGTGCCCGCGCGTTCGCGGATGTACGCCATCACTTCGGTATGGGGCCACGGGTCCTTGTACGGCCGCTCGTGCAGCAGCGAGTCGAACACGTCCACCACCGCCACCACGCGCGCCGAAAACGGGATGGCACGCCCCTGCAACCCCTGCGGATAGCCATTGCCGTCGAAATGCTCGTGGTGGCCGCCGGCGATTTCAGCGCCGTACGTGAGATAACTGACGCCATCGACCATGTTGGCCGCGCGCTCCAGGATGGCCTGGCCCACGGCGGCATGCTCGCGCATCTGCGCGCGCTCCTCGGGCGTGTGGGCCCCGGGCTTGAGCAGGATATGGTCGGGCGTGGCTACCTTGCCCACGTCGTGCAGGATGCTGGCCAGGCCGATCATTTCCAGCAACTGCGGGGTGATTTCGTCGGCATAGGCGCCGCGGTCGGCCACCCGCTGCGCCAGTGCCGACGACAGCAGCTGCACGCGCCGTACATGGCCGCCCGTGGTCTTGTCGCGGAACTCGGCCAGGTCGGCCAGCGCCACCACGGTGGCTTCCTGAGCGCGGCGCAGCTGGCCGAACATGTACAGGTTGTCGAACGCCGCCGCGATGCGCTGGCAAAACACTTCCAGTAAATCGCGCTGGATCTGCGCCAGCGGCCATGGCGGCGTGACGGAAATGGCCACGTTGCGATTTTCCTGGGTATGGATGAACAGCACGTTGGCCGGATGCTCGAACTGGCTTTTCTTTTCCGCGAACGCCTTGGCAATGGTGGCCGACAAGGGATGATCGGCCGGCATCTGCTCGGTGTTGCCCAGCGCCGCGTAGCTGCCGGTGGCGGCCACCACGCTGGTGGCGCCGGTGTCGCCCTGCATCAGGCACAGCACGCCGTCAGCACCGACGTCGAGGATCGCGCTCACCTGGTTCAGCACCCCGGAGGCGAATTCGCGCAGCGAATGAATCTGGTACAGGTTGGTGGCGCCGGACAGGATCTTGCCCAGGCCGGCGCGGCTGCGCTCGAGCATGTTCAGGCTTTCGTACGCGCGCAGCGACGAGATCACGGTGGTAAACAGTTTTTGCGTGGTGAGCTCGGTCTTGGCCTTGTAGTCGTTGATGTCGTATTCGATGATCACGCGCTGCTCGGGCGCCTGGCCCGGCTGGCCGGTGCGCAGCACCACGCGCACCATCTGGTTGTGCAACTCCTCGCGGATGCGGCGCGCCAGTATCAGCCCGGCGTCATCGGTTTCCATCACCACGTCGAGCAGCACCAGCGCAATGTCCGGCGTGTCGCGCAGGATGCCGAACGCTTCGCGCCCGCTGTAGGCCGAGAACAGTTCCAGCTCGCGGCCCTTGAAGCTGACATTGCGCAGCGCCAGCCGCGTCACCGCATGAACATCGACGTCGTCGTCGACGATCAGCACGCGCCACTGGCGCTGTTCCGGCCCGCACGCAGCCGGCGCCGGAAGCTCCTCGTCTTCCTCGATCAGCCAGTCGTCGTCTGCGGCGTTGGAATCGGTCATGCGGAAAATCTCCTGGTGAGTACGCCTGTGGCAGTGCAGCTTTATTGCCTAGCATAATCAGATTCCCCCCCTGTGACAAGCCCAATGGAAGTCGTTACGGGCAGGGGCGACAGGGCAACAACAACGTGGTCGGCCCGCTGCCGCGACCGCGTGGTTACTGGCTGACGGGCAGCGAGGAAAGTTGCGCAGCGGCCGCAGCCGTGCGGCTGGGCGCCTGCGCAGCCGGCGCCGCGCAGGACGCGCCGCTGTCGAGGTTCTGGTAGCGGATTTCATACTTGCCGTTGGCCAGCTGGTCGACCATCAGCTTGTCGTGCGCCTGCACGTAGGCGTAACGCACGTTGGCGCGGCGGTCGACGTCATAGACCTTGATGAACACGGCCGACGTATTGTTGGCGTTGTCGAGCATCAGCTGCATGTCGTCGCCACGGTTGCCCACGGAAAATCCATCGATATAGCCGGACTGGCGCGGCCAGGGTTCGCCGTTGGGGGCCAGCAAGGTTGGCGACGGGCTGCCGCTGTCGGCATTGTTGTCGCACTCGCCGGCGCCGCTGGGCAGCACCACTTGCGACATGGCCACCACCCGTACCCGCGGCGGCTGGTCCGCGTGCCCGGCGCGGCCGCTGACGGCCCAGGCGTCGCGTGGTTCGGGGGTGGCCTCGGCCGGGCGCGCCACGGTGGCGGCGCGCGCGTGGGGCAGGCCCGGGCCGTCCTTGCCGCTCCACGCTTTGCCCAGCCAGTCGGGCTCGGTGTACACGGCGCCCCCCACCCAGCCCACCAGCAGGCACACCAGCAGCGCACTGCCCCACCGCGCCCGCGCCAGCCACTTGCGCGGCGGCGCCGGCGGATGCACCGTGTCGGGCGGCCAGTGCGGGCTGTCGTGACGCCGGAGTTCGCCGCCACGGCTGTCCTCGTGGCGCGTGCTTTCCACCCAGTCGACTTCCCACTCCTCGGCAGCAATCCACTCGTCGTGCTCCTTGCGGCGCAGCGGGTCGGACAGGGTGCCGTAGGCACTGTTGACGATGGCCATGATCTTGGCGGCTTTTTCATCGCCCGGGTTTTTGTCGGGATGGTATTTCTGGCTCAGCGCCTTGTAGGCCGCACGTATGACCTCCTGCGGCGCCATCCGCGACACTTTCAGGTTGTCATAGTGAGTATGTATCTTGCCCATCTTTGCAGTTGCTGGCCGAGGCGGCGGAAGAAGGTTGACGTCGACGCTGTTGCACCGTAGCTTGCACCAGAGGTTGCACTATATGTTGCAAAAATCGACGCTGAATCATTCATGATAGCCGATCTTGCGCCGCGCGCAGCAGCAATCAAGCAAGGAACGGGCGGGAATTCCCTTGCCTGATTGGCTATCGTGCCGTTTCAGCCACACGCGTCATAAACGGTGGCTGCGGTCCTGGGCGGTGACGGCATCGGGCAAGGCGACGTTCTTGCCGATGACCAGCACCTTGAACAATTCGCCCATCTCGGCCGGCGACACCAGCTTGTGCACGGCCTTCGATTGCGGGATGTAGGCAGCAACGTCGTCCGGGCTGGTGCGCAGCAGCAGGTCGCCGATGCCGGCGCCAAGCAGGAAGCCGGCCTGGTTCAGGTAGCCGAGGATGTCGATGCCGGCATCCTGCGCCGCCAGCGCCATGGCGGTGAAATCGACGTGGGCCGTGATGTCCTGCAGGCCCGGATAATAAAACGGCTCGGCGTGCGCGTGGTGGCGGTAATGGCACATCAGGGTGCCGGTGGCGCGCAGGTCGAGGTAAAACTCGTGCGCCGGGAAACCGTAGTCGAACAGGAACGCGGCATTGGCGCGGCCGGCCAGCAGCATGCGGCTCAAGCTGGTCATGAAACCGCAGGCCACGCCGTGCACTTCCGTCACATAGCCCACCGGCAGCTCGGCGTGGTGGGCGATCTGGCGCTCCACCTGGGCCTGCAGGGCGGAGCCCAGCGGCGCTTCCAGGTAATCGAAGCGGCCGTCGTTGACCGTCACCTGCAGTTCGCGCCAGCCGTCGGGGTGCTTGGTAACCAGGTGCACCGGCATCGCATCGAGCACCTCGTTGCCGAACACCACGCCGTCGAACGCGTCGGGCATGGCATCGAGCCACTGCACTTGCGGGAACGCGGCCAGGGTTTGCTGCTGGCGCGCGCGCAGTTCGCCCGACAGTTCGACGATGGCATACCGCTCGACGTGGACGCCGGATGCGGCCAGTTCGGTCAGGATGTCGAACGCCAGCTTGCCGGTGCCGGCGCCGAATTCGAGGATGTGCGGCGCGCTTTGGGCGATAATAGCGGCTGCCACCCGCGCCAGGGTCGCGCCGAACAGCGGCGTGAGCTCGGGGGCGGTTGTAAAATCGCCATCTTTTCCCAGCTTGGCGGAGCCGCCGCTGTAGTAGCCCAGGCCGGGCGCATACAGGGCCAGCTCCATGTAGCGGGCAAAGGAAATGGCGCCTGCTGCGCGTTCAATCTCGGCGGCGATCAGGTGCTGCAGGGCGTGGGACGCGGCCAGCGCGTCGCTAGAAGGTTCGGGTAGGGACATCCCGGTATTGTAGCGAATCTGCTGGTGCAGGTTCTGCTGTCTCTTTTTAAACGATCAGATCATCATGACAACCACCGATTTTTCCGCCACTACCGATGCTCCGGTCGCCCTCGTCACCGGCGCCGCCCGCCGCCTGGGCCGCGCCATCGCGCTGGGACTGGCGCGCGCGGGCTGGGACGTGGTGGTGCATTACCGCGACTCGGCAGCCGAAGCGCACGAGGTGGCTGCTGCCATTACGGCCATGGGCCGGCGCGCGGCCACCGTGCGGTGCGACCTGGCCGACGAAGCCGCCGTGCGCGCGCTGCTGCCGCAGGCAATTGCCGCCCTGGGCCCGGTGCGCTGCGTGGTCAACAACGCCTCGCTGTTCGATTACGACAACGCCCAGGATTTCACCGTGGCCCGGCTCGACGCCCACATGCACGCCAACGTCGCCGCACCGATCCTGCTGGCGCAGGCGCTGCACGCCGCCACGCCGGCCGATGCGCCGGCCGGCCAGGCCGTGGTGATCAACCTGCTGGACCAGAAACTGTACAATCTCAACCCCGACTTCTTGTCGTACACGCTATCCAAGGCGGCGCTGCACACGGCCACCACCATGCTGGCGCAGCAACTGGCTCCCACGGTGCGGGTGGTGGGCGTGGCGCCCGGCATCACCATGGTGTCCGGCGACCAGGGCGAGGACGGCTTCGCCAACGCCCACAAACAAACCCCGCTGGGCCGGTCCAGCACCCCCGAAGATATCGCCCACAGCGTGGTGTATGCCGCCACGGCGCGCGCGCTTACCGGCACCACGCTGCTGGTGGATGGCGGCCAGCACCTGGTGCCGCTACCGCGCGACGTGATGTTCCTGGCCAAATAATTTAGTCAATAAATCCATTAAAAGGTATTGCCCATGTTGTCGTCCCTGATGCACCCCAGTCTGACCGACTGCCGCCGCCTGTTCCTGCGCAATTACGAAGTGATGATCAACATCGGCGTGTACGAGTTCGAGAAAAAAGGCGAACAGCGCCTGCTGATCAACGTCGACCTGTACATTCCGCTGGCGCTCTCCACCCCGGTAAACGACCAGCTGGAAGAAGTGGTGGACTACGATTTCATCCGCGACACCATCGCCAGGCTGATGGCGCGCGGCCACGTGCAGTTGCAGGAAAGCCTGTGCGACGACATCGTGCGCGCCATGCTCGAACATCCGCGCGTGCGCGCGGCCAATGTGTCCACCATGAAGCCCGACGTCTACCCGGACTGCGAAGGCGTAGGCGTGGAAGTATTCAAGATCAAGGACAATGTATGAACGCAGTCATCGACAATGTAGTCGCCCCCGGCGGCAAATCGGCAGAAAAAATCGCCCACGAAAACAACAAGCTGCACAAGCGCCTGTGCCGGCTGGTGGGCCAGGCCATCGGCGACTTCAACATGATCGAAGAAGGCGACAAGGTGATGGTATGCCTGTCCGGCGGCAAGGACAGCTACGCGCTGCTCGATATCCTGATGACGCTGCGCGAGCGGGCGCCCATCAACTTCGAGATCGTGGCCGTCAACCTCGATCAGAAGCAGCCCAACTTCCCCGACCACATCCTGCCGGCATACCTGGAACAGCTGGGCATTCCGTACCATATCGAAAACCAGGACACGTACAGCATCGTCAAGCGCCTGATCCCGGAAGGCAAAACCACGTGTTCGCTGTGCTCGCGCCTGCGCCGCGGCATCCTGTACCGCGTGGCCGACGAACTGGGCGCCACCAAGATCGCGCTGGGCCACCACCGCGACGACATCCTCGAGACCTTCTTCCTGAATATGTTCTTCGGCGGGAAACTCAAGGGCATGCCGGCCAAGCTGATGTCGGACGACGGCAAGCACATGGTGATCCGCCCGCTGGCCTACGTGAAGGAAGAAGACACCGAGCGCTACGCGGAAGTGAAAGGCTTCCCGATCATCCCGTGCGACCTGTGCGGCTCGCAGGAAAACCTGCAGCGCAAGCAGATCAAGGGCCTGATGCGCGACTGGGAAAAGAAATTCCCGGGCCGCGTGGAGAACATTTTCTCGGCGCTGTCCACCGTCGTGCCATCGCACCTGATGGACCGCGACCTGTTCGGCTTTACGGAATTGAAGGCGGACGGCCAGGCCAACCCGCTGGGCGATATCGCGTTCGACGAGGAACCGTGTTCGACGCCGACGACGGGGCTGGGCGTGATTTCGTTGCAGCGGGAAGACTGAAAATCCGCTAGCCGTCGAGACGTCATTCCCGCCTGCGCGGGGATGACGGAGCTAACGTTAGCGGCAAAAACCGGTCAGTACTTCACCGCCGTGCGCATCACCGGATACAGGTTGTAACGCTCATCCCACGACGAGTGGCGGCGCGCGAAGAATTCCAGGCGGGCCTGCGGGTTCTTGTTGAAGTCGGCGTCGCTGTCGAGCTTTTTGCGGAACGCTTCGCGCAGCGCCGGGCTGTCGTCGAGCTGGGCGCGCGCTTCCTCTTCCGCCACGTAGTCCTCCATGTACTCCTTGCGCTCGAACCAGTTATTGAATTCGCCCCACGCCAGCAGCGAATCGGGGCCGCGCGGTTCCAGCATCGTCATCACCAGCCGTGCTTTCGGCTGCGCGATCGGCACGAACAGCGCCCCCTTGCCCAGGCTGCGCCGCTCGCGCGCCCACTCCCCTTCCACGGCCAGCGTCTGGTGCCCCTCGAACGACTTCGCGCCAAACGTGGCTTTGCTGGCGCGGAAGGTTTCCACCTCGGCCGACATTTCGTCGGTGCCCAGCACCTTGTAGGTGATCGCATGCTGTTTCAGCTTGGCCGCCACCCGCGCCGCCTCGCCTGCCGGTACCAGGTAGCCGCCCTGCGGCGCCGCCACTTTCAGTTCCGGCACGATTTCATCGCGCAGCGGCACGGACCAGGTTTGCGGCTTGCTTTCGTCGTAGTGTGTCATCAGGGCGCCCGAGATGTCCGAGTGGCCGCGCGTGTAGGCGTAGCCGGGGAACTCGATGGTCTTGGCGTTGAACGTGGTGCGGTACGTGAGCGCAAAGTCGGCGCCGCCCATGGCCGTGGCGCGGGCGTCGGCTTCGCGGGCGATCCTGCTCCATTCCTTGCCGTGCTGCGCCACTTGCGACAGCAGCGAGACGATGGTGTTGCGGGTGATGCGCACGCGGGTGGGGTAATCCTTCCACGAGTGGGTTTCCACCAGCACGCCGAAGCGGTTGCGCGTCACGAAGTAACCGTGGGAGAAGCGCGGCGTGGGCATGCCATCGACAAAGCCCGACATGGGATCGTCTTCCTTGGCGAACGACATGTAATACGGCTTGGGATCGGAGCCCTGGGCCTTCAGATCGGCCAGCACGCCTTGCTGCAGCGCGCTGCCGGCCTGGCGCAGCGGTTCGTCGCCGCCGTGCACCGGTTCCACCTGGATCGAGATATCGGGCTGGAATTTGGCGCCGTCGGTCACGTGCAGGTCCACGTACGCCAGCGGATCCCAGGCGTTGACCAGCGCCAGCATGGCCTGCATCTCCACCGTATCGGCTTTCACATAGTCGCGATTGAGGTTGTAGTTCTGCGCCGTGGTGCGCCAGCCCATTTCCACCGGGCCGCGCTGGTTGGGACGGTTGTAGCGGCCGAAGCGCTCGTGGCCGTCGACGTTGAACACGGGCACGAACAACAGCACTTGCTGGTCCAGCGCACCGGGTGCGGCGCGGTTTTCCAGCACTTCGCGGATGGCCAAAAATCCGGCGTCCTTGCCGTCGATTTCACCGGCATGGATGCCGCCCTGGATCAGCACCACGGGTACGCCTTTTTTCTTCGCCTGGTCGGCGGTGAGTGCGCCGGTGCGGGTAACGGCCAGCGCCAGCATCGGCCGGCCTTCCGGCGTGCGGCCGAATTCGAAACAGCGCACCTGCTTCGGATACGCCTTCTGGAAGCGCGTGCACAGGTCCACCACTTCCGCATAGCGGCCGGTGCTCTGGAAACCCGAGCGTTCGGATACCGTGACCAGGTTCGAGGAAGAAGCTGCGACGGGCGCAGCGCCGGCACTGGCGGCCAGCGTGGCAAGCAGGGTGGGAAGAGCGAGCGATACGGCGAAACGGATCATGAAAGGCTTCCAGGTGGGCCGACGCCGGGGCGGCGTCGCAACCTGAAAATTATAATCCGCTTCGGCGTTTATTTGACGATGGCGATTTGCTTGACCGCCGCACGCACCGGCCGCAGCGCGCTGGAGGTTCCGGCAGCAAAGCGCGACGCCGTGGCGGGGCAGAAACCGCTGGCGCGGTAGCTGAGCGCCGCTGACAACATGCCTTCGCCGGTGTCGCCCACCGGACGTTCCAGGTCGTCGTTCACGCGGCAGGTGGGCTGGAAGCCGTTGGCATAGTCGCCAAACCCCTTGTCGTTCACGCCCTGGAACTGTACCGCGAAGTACGTGGTGCCGCAGTTGTCCTCGGGGGTAAAGCCGTAGGGTTTGCCGCAGGTTTCGCCACCGATCAGGTTCACTTCCACGTCCACACCGCGCAAGCCATTGACCACCGCCTCGCTGGCCGAGCAGGTGCCGGGCGTGGTCAGCATGGTCACGCGCTTGAGCCCCAAGTATGGCAGCGCCGTGCCGACGGCAGTGGGCACCGGCGACGGGAAGCCCGCTGCGCTGGCCAGGAACGCCAGCGGCGCGACTGCCGGAATCTTGTCGTTGAACTGCAGGCGCTCGAACACCTTGCCGGTGGTAGGCGCCGGACCGGCAATCATGTACGCCAGTTCGCTGGCCAGATCAAGATAGCCGCCGCCGTTGTAGCGCATGTCCAGCACCACGTCGGTGACATTGGCTGCCTTGAGCGTGTTGATGGCGGCGATCAGCTGGGTTTCCGCCACGGCGTTATGGTCGTTGAACAGCAGGTAGCCGACCTTGCCGGTCGGCGTATCGATCACCTTGACGTTGGCCACCGGCTGCAGCGCCAGGTTGGCGGCAACCAGCTGCACGTCGACCGTGGCGCCGCCGCGCACCAGGATGAACCGGTGCGTGCTGCCCGCCGCCTGCGGGAACAGCCCCGTATTGAGGACGTTGGTGCCGTACGAGGTGGTGTCGGAAATCGACACGCCGTCCACCGATTGCAGGGTATCGCCGCGCTGCACGCCGGCCCGGGCGGCCGGCGAACCCGGTTCCACCAGCGCCACGCGCCACACGCGCGGGTACACGTCTTCGGCGGTGGACGACCAGTTGATGCCGTAGCCCAGCTCCACGCCGCTGACCGACATGGCTTCCCATTCGGCGGTGTCATAGGTGAAGTGGAACTGGTCCTTGGGACGACCCGAGGCCGTGACAGCCGATGTTTTAAGGTCGGCAAAATAATCGACCGGGCTGCGGTAGCTGTCCTGGCGCAGGTTGGTGGGCACCTCCTTGTACCAGAGGTAGGATTCGTCGACGAACGAGCGTACCCATTTCAGTTCATCGGTCAGCGTACCCTGGCGATCCGCGAAGCGCACGCCGGCGGCGGAAACGCCGCTGCGCGGCCGCTGGCACGACGCGGCCAGCTTGAGGTAATCGGAGCGGGTATCGGTGGCGCTGCCGCTGCCGGTGGCGCCGCCGGCGCTGGCGCCGCCGGTGGCAGCGCCGGATCCGCCGCCACCGCCACCGCAGCCGGACAACAGGAACAGGGCAGCCAGGGTGGCCGTGAATGCAGGATAAAGTTTAATGTTCATGTGCAACATTATATCTGTACTAGTGCCAGATTAACTACTGAATTTTGCAACTACTAGGCTTGCAGGTCGCGGTCGTCGCGGAATAGTCCCGCAAGCCACGCGGCGAACACGCCCAGGCGCGGCGACGCCATGCGCCCCTGCGGATACAACAGCGAGATCGGCATCGGCGCCGGCGGCATGGCGGCCAGCACTTCCACCAGCGCGCCGCTGGCCAGGTGCTCGCGCACCTGGTAGCGCGCGGCCTGGATCAGCCCCATGCCCTGCAGCGCGCAACTGATGTACGCATCGGGCTCGTTGACGGCAATTGCCCCGCGCATCGGCACGATCACCGCGCGGCCATCGACCATGAAGTCCCAGTCGAACACGCGGCCGGTGCGGCCGGAAAAATGCAGCACGCCGCGATGGCCGGTCAAATCGTCGAGCGTATGCGGCACACCGTGCTGCGCCAGGTACCACGGCGAGGCGCACGTCAGGAACCCCATGCTGCCCAGGCGGCGCGCCACCAGCGACAGGTCCTGCAACTCGCCCACCCGCAGCGCGCAGTCCAGGCCCTCCTGCGTGAGGTCCACCACGCGCTCGGTCATGCTGACGATCAGTTCGATGTCGGGATACGCTCGACAGAACTCGGCGATACGCGGCATCACCAGGTGCCGGCCGACGGCGCCGGGCAAATCCACCCGCAGCTTGCCGCGCGGGCGCTCCGGATGCTCGCCGCGAAAGGTACTTTCCGCGTCCTCCACCGCCTGCAAGATGTCCAGGCACTTGCGGAAGTAATCGGCGCCGTCGGGCGTGAGCGACAGCCGGCGCGTGGTCCGGTGCAGCAGCCGGGTGCCGAGGAACGCTTCGAGCTTGTTGATGGTGGCCGTCAGCGCGGCGCGCGGCAAATCGAGCGTGGCGGCAGCCTTGGTGTAGCTGTTGGCTTCCACGATGCGCACGAAGGTTTGCATGGCCTTCAATCTGTCCATGATTGTTCACATAATATGAATGGTGTGTGGGCATTATGCGCTAATTATCTTGAGCCGCAACCGGCCTACACTGTGTTCATCGTTCCCTCCCCTGGAGTTTCACCATGAACCGCATTGCACACCGCACCGAAGAACCGGATATCGCCCCCGGAATGGTCCTGCTGCTGGCCGTCGCCACCGGCCTGATCGTCGCCAACCTGTATTACGCGCAAACGCTGGTCGGCCCGATCAGCGCCGCCACCGGGCTGTCGCCCGCAGCGGCGGGACTGATCGTCACCCTCACCCAGATCGGCTACACGCTGGGCCTGCTGTTCATTGTGCCGCTGGGCGACCTGCTGGAAAACCGCCGCCTGATCGTTACCGGCCTGCTGTTTACGTCCGCCATGCTGGTGATTGCCGCGCTGAGCACCAGCGCCTGGCTGTTTCTGGCCGCCGCCCTGGGCATCGGTTTGGGTTCCGTGGCGGCGCAGATCATCGTGCCGTTTGCCGCCCATTTGTCGAAAGAAGCCACGCGCGGCGCCACCGTCGGCAAGGTGGTCAGCGGCCTGCTGCTGGGGATCATGCTGGCGCGCCCGGTGGCCAGCCTGGTGGCCGACGCCACCAACTGGCACGTGGTGTTCGGCGGCGCCGCGCTGATCGTGCTGGCCGTCGCCCTGATCCTGCGCGTCAGATTGCCGGTACGGGTGCCGGAATCGACCATCACGTATCCGAAGCTGCTGGCGTCGTTGTGGCATCTGTTCCTGACCACGCCCGTGCTGCGCCGCCGCGCCGCCTACCACGCCGGCCTGTTTGGCGCGTTCAGCCTGTTCTGGACCGTGACGCCGCTGATGCTGGCCGGCCCGCAGTTCCACCTGTCGCAGACCGGCATTGCCATCTTTGCGCTGGTGGGCATGGCCGGCGCCGTGGCCTCGCCGCTTGCCGGCCGCCTGGCCGATGCGGGCCACACCCTGATGGCCACGGCCGCCGCGCTGGCATTGGGCATGGTGGCTTTCGCGTTGCCGCTGTTCGCCCCGGAATCGGACGCGCTGCGCCATGTCTCGTTGGGCGTGCTGGTGGTGGCGTCCATCGTGCTGGACATGGGTGTGGCGGCCAACCTGGTGCTGGGCCAGCGCGCTATCTTCGCGCTGGGCGCCCATGTGCGCAGCCGTCTGAACGGGGTGTACTTCGCGTTGTTCTTTGCGGGAGGTGCGCTGGGCTCCGCTTTGGGCGGCTGGATGTATGCGGCGCATGGCTGGCATGCGGCGCTGCTGACCGGGATGGCGTTTCCCGGCCTGGCACTGATTTACTGGGTCACAGAGTATGCGGCCCGCACTGCAGCGCAGCGCAGGCCCCAGTTCTAGAAGTGATAGTTCAGTTCCAGCCAACCCTGGCGGCCGATCGGGCTGTAGTTACCGAGCGCGTAGTACGGCCAGCCGCCGCTGGTATCCATCTTGACCTTGTTGAACAGGTTGTTGACGGCCAGCGAGACGGTGGTGCGCTGGTTCAGGCGGTACACCACGCTGGCGTTGACCAGGGTGGTGGGCGTGAGCCAGCCGTCACCGGCCTGGTTCGGGATCTTGCCGTAGCGCTGCACGAACAGCGTGTTCGACCAGTCGCCACGGTTCCAGGTGACGCTGGCATTGAGCTTGTCGCGCCAGTCGTACTGGGTCAGGTCGGTGAGGTCGTCGTTGAGCGGATCGCCGGCAAACTGGCGCGAGTGCTTGTCCAGCGTCTTCGAGTAATTCATCCGCGTGATGAACGCGCCGTAGCTGGCGGTGCGCAGTGCGTAACGGCCGCTGACATCGATGCCGTCCACGCTGGTGGTGGCGGCATTGATCGGATTGACCAGCATGGTCTTGATCTCGCCCGGCTTGTTCAGCGCCGTCAACGGGTTGCGTATTACGCGCGCGATGGCGTCGGCACACGTGGGCGACGTCAGGTCGCCGGCCATGCGGCAATTCGATTCGTCGCGCAGCAGCTTGTCCGCGCTCAGGTTGGTCACCAGGTCGCTGATCTTGATGTTCCAGTAGTCGAGCGTGACGTCGAAGTCGGCGCTTGGCGACCACACCACGCCCAGGCCCGTCGACCGGCCTTTTTCCGAACGCAGGTCGCGGCTACCGGTCTGCACGTAGTCCACGCCCGGTGCGTACTTGCAGGCGGTGGCCGGCTGGCCGGTTTGCGCGCAGCGGTAATAGTCGGTGGTGGACTCGTAATAGCCGGTGCCGCGTGCCTTGTAGATGTAGTTCATGTCCGGCGCGCGGAAACTGGTGCCATACGTGGCGCGCACCAGCAGCTGTTTGGCCGGACGCCATTCGAGGCCGCCGTTGTAGGTGGCCTTGCCGTCGTGACGGTCGGCAAAGCTGTAGCGGTCGTAGCGACCGGCCAGCGTGGCCGACAGCGTCGAGACAATGGGCACATTCGCTTCCAAACCCAGCGCATAACGCTCGCGGGTGCCGGTCGTCACATCCGATCCGGCCAGGTTGAAGTAACCGTCGTTCAGGCGGCTGTCGGGGCGGTTCGAGAAGCCCTGCTTGCCGTATTCGGCCACCGTGGCCAGGCGCAAGGGACCGGCCGGCAGCTGGAATGCCTCGCCATTGGCGGACAGGCTCACGGTGTTGGTCCACGATTTGTCGTGGCTGACGGCGGCGCCGTAGATGGTATTGAATTCGGCGGGCGTGAGGCGCTGCGCCAGGCGCGCCGGATCGGGCGCATAGATCGCCACGCCGTCCGCATCCACGCCCTGCTGCGGGCCGAGGAAGAAGCTGTCGATGGTGGACAGCGCGCTTGGCCGGTAGCTGCGGCTCTTGTACAGCGACGCGGTGTAGCCGGCTTCATACTGCCAGCCGGTGCCGGGAATGTCGCCCCGGGCACCCAGCGAGAGCGAGCTGGCCTCGTCGTCCCAGCGGCGGTTGAAGCGGTCCACGCCGCCCATTTCTTCCGGTGCGATGTAGCGGTTCCAGTTTTCGTAGCTGCCGCTGTTCTGGTTGAAAAATGCCTTGTCGGTCAGCGAGCGCGATTCCCAGATCGGGCCGCGGGTGTTGTTGATGCTGCGGTTCTTGCCGAACAGCGCTTCCGCGTACAGCGTGGTGGTGGGCGACAGCGCGTAGTTGGCGCCGCCGAACACGTTCTGGCTGCTGTTCTTGGTTTGCGTGGTCCAGTAGGTGGGGCGCACTTTCTGGCTGCCGCAATAGCTGCCGGTGCTGCCCGTATGCTTGATGGTGCTGCCGCCGAACAGGTCGCCCAGGTTGGCGCAGGTATCGCCCGGATCGACGTAGCGGCCGGCGGTGATGTCGCGGCGGCCCAGGATCGACGTCGGGGTACCGTTATTGACGCTCATGAAATCACGGTCGGCGCTCGCCAACGGATCGCGTTCCAGCAGCTCGATGCTGAACAGGGTATTGAGTTTGCCGAAGGTCTGGCCGCCCGAGAACTGCAAGCGCTGGTTGGCGCCGCCGCCGCGCGACGTGCCGCCGGCTTTCAGGTTGAGGTCATAACCGTCGTACTGCTTTTTCAGGATGATGTTGACCACACCGGCAATCGCATCCGAGCCATAGATGGCGGACGCGCCGCCACTGAGGATCTCGATCCGTTCCACAACGCCCGACGGAATATTGGCCAGGTTGGTGAAGTTGACCATGCCGTCGTAGGCGATCGGGAAGTCGGCCATGCGGCGGCCATTGAGCAGCACCAGCGTGTGGTTCGGGCCCAGCCCGCGCAGGCTGATGGCATTGGCCGAGGGCGTGGCGGTGTTGCCGTAGTCCGCGCCCTGGGTAAAGCCGCTGTTTTGCGACTGGTTGCTGAGTGCGTCGAACACGTTGGTAAAACCCTGCTTGGTCAGGTCGGCAGCGGTGATCACGGTGACGGCGGACGGGCCTTCCAGGCTGGCGCGCGGAATGCGCGAACCGGTAATCACCACGGCCGTTGGCGTAGGCGTGGCGGTGGCGGCCTGCGGCTGATCCTGGGCTTGCGCCAGGGCAAGCGACGGACCGGCCACGCTGTACAGCAGGGCCGTTGTGACGGTCACCCCTGCCGCCAGCGGCTTCAATTCGAATCGTGTTGTCATTGAGTTATCCGGTGAGCAAAAAAGGGCGGAACTTTACCAAAATTTACTTCATCGGTGAAATAACGTTACCGAGCAAGCTTATGCGTTTTCTGATCGATGGCGATCCGGTGCACGTTTGCGCCAGGTCGTGGTTGTGCGCGGCGGCGCTGCTATGGTTTTTTTCTCGCGCACTCACCTTCGGAACCGCCATGCCCGCCTCCCTCACTTCGTTCCGCGACGACTTTTTGCGGCTCGGCCTCGTCCCCGGCGACGTCGTGCTGGCCCGCGCCGCCTACCGCGCCGTCGGCAAACCGGGAGCGGGCGGCGGCGACTTCCTGGCCGAGTTGCTCGATTTTCTGGGCGACCACGGCACGGTGGCCTGTCTGGCATTTACCAAGGGGGGCTTCCGCTGGCAGGCCTCGCGCCTGCCGCCCTACACGCGCGCCACGCCGTCGTACGCGGGCGCGCTGCCCAACGCCATGCTGGCCCACCCGCATGCCCGCCGCAGCCTGCACCCGCAATGCTCGTTCGTCGCCATCGGCCGCCATGCGCGCGCGATCACCGACGATCACGGCCCCGACGCCGGCGCCTACGAGCCGATGCGCAAGCTGATCGCCTTGAACGCCAAGATGCTGGTGGCCGGCTGCGTGGCCACCAATCCCGGCTTTACCACCACCCACCTGGCCGAAGTGGACCTGGGCCTGCACCGGCGCCGCATCGGCCGCTGGCTTTACATCAGCCGCTACCTCGATGCGCAGGGCCGGGTGCGCATCTTCCAGCGCCGCGATCCCGGCTGCTGTTCGAACTCGTACTGGAAGTTTTATGCCGAATACGTTCGGCACGGCATCCTCACCACTGGCCAGGTGGGCAACGCGTACGCGATCTGCGCGCCCGCCAGGGAATGCTATGCCATCGAACGCGCCATCCTGGCACGCGACAGCCGGTTCAACCTGTGCGGCGCGCCCGACTGCCTGACGTGCAATGCGCTGCGCTGGGACCGCATCCACCGCTGGCCTGCCTGGCTTGCCAGGCGCTTGCTGCGCTCCACCCACACCGGGGGCACGCCATGACAAGTCCGACTGCTTTCGAGATCCGGGTACCGGCCGCCTGCCACCGGCCCGCGCAATGGGTGCTGCAATGGATCTTCAGCGAGCTCTGGGGGTGCGCGGCGACCGTCACCGCCTACGCGGGCGACCGCTTCGAGATCCGGCACCAGGGCCGTGTGCTCACCGTGGAAAACGACTTTTTCCGCCGCCACCAGCCGCAGTCGATGGGGCGCCAGACGCACACGCTGCTGATCGACACGCCCCGGCACTGGGCCGATGCCCGCACCACGCTTGATGCAGACTTGCTGGAAGCGTCGCTACCGGTGCTGTGGGGCCGTCCCGGACTGGCGCTTACGGCGCACGGCGATGCGCACCTGGGCCTCGACGTGGTGGGGTCCATTTTCTTCATGCTGTCGCGCTACGAGGAAGTATCCGTCGCCGCCCGTGACCAGTACGGCCGCTTTCCCGCCGCCGCGGCACTGGCTGTGCGGCGAGGTTTTCTGCAGCGGCCCATCGTTGACGAATACATCGAAATACTGTGGTCCGCCCTGCGCGCCGTGTGGCCGGGCCTCGCCCGCCGGCCAGCCACTGGCAAGATGCGCGTGAGCTGCGACGTCGATGAGCCGTACGAACGCTGGATCCGCAACCCGTGGCTGCTGGCGCAAGGCGTGGCCGGCGCGCTGCTGCGCAAGCGATCGTCGGCGGGTGCCGTCGCCCGGCTGAAAAACGCGTGGTGCAGCCGCCATGGCGATTACCGCTTCGACCCGCACTGGACTTTCCCCTGGTATCTGGACCAGCTGGAAGCGCACGGCTGCCAGGGCGCTTTCTATTTCATCGCCACCCCGGGCCGCACTCGCTACGACTGCCGGTACGCACTGGAAGAACCACGGATGCAGGCGCTGCTGGAAACAATATCCGCGCGTGGCCACGAGATCGGCCTGCACGGCAGTTTTAAAACGTTCAAGGATGGCGCGCTGGTGGCGCGCGAACGGCAACGGCTGATCGCCGCGTGCGGGACGGCGGGCGCCGATGCGCCCGTGACGGGCAACCGCCAGCACTACCTGCGCTGGGACGCCGGCCAGACGGCCGACCACCTGGACGCCGCCGGCTTCCACTACGATGCGTCGGGCGGTTTTCCGTACGATCCCGGCTTCCGCTACGGCACCACGCGCGAATTCCCGATGTGGAGCTGGATAAAACAGGGGCCGCTGCGGTTGCGGCAGCGGCCCCTGATGTTGATGGAAAACGCGGTGCTGTCCAGCCCTGACGGCGCGCAGCCCGAGGCCGCACTGGAAGCCATGGCCCGCTTGAAGCACACCGCGCTGCGCTACGGCGACTTCAATTTGCTGTGGCATAACTCGCGGTTCACCGAACCCGGCGACGCCATGCTGTTCCGCCGGATCCTGGCAGCCTAGCGGGGAAGTCGCCGGCAGCCAGGGCAGCTCAGGCCACGTGCGCCGCGCGCACCAGTTCCACCACGTGCACCGGCTGCTCGAATGCGGCCAGCAGCTCCGCCTCTTTCTGCTGCGCCGCCTTCAGGTGGCGTTCCTTGACGTGGCCATAGCCGCGGATATCTTCCGGAATGCTGGCAATCGCCACGGCGCGCACCAGGTTGTCAGCCGTCAGCTTGGGCAGCAGCACCAGCACCGTCTCGCGATACCGGCCGATCAGGGCGCGCTCGGTCTTGCGCTCGTCCGTGTAGCCAAACACGTCGAGCGCCGTGCCGCGCAAGCCCTTGAACTTGGCCAGCACGCCGAATGCCTTCATCATCCACGGGCCGTATTCCTTCTTGATTAACTGGCCGCTGGCGTCATGTTTGGCCATGATCGGCGGCGCCAGGTGGAACTTGAGCGTGATGTCGCCCTCGAACATGCCGGCGATCTTTTTCTGGAACGCGCCGTCGGTGTACAGCCGCGCCACTTCGTACTCGTCCTTGTACGCCATCAGCTTGTAGTAGTAGCGCGCCACGGCTTCGGCCAGGCGCGTGCCCTTGCCCAGTTTCACTTCGGCGGCGCGCACTTCGTCCACCAGCGCCAGGTACTGCTGTGCATACGCAGCATTCTGATACGCGGTAAGCAGCTCCACCCGCTTGGCGATCAGCTCGTCGAGCGTCTGGTTGCGTTTGAACTCGATCACTTTCGACGGCGCGGTGAGGCGCGTGACCGAGGCCAGGTCTTGCGCAGCCGTGCGGCCCCACGTGAACGCGGCCTGGTTGAACGCCACTGACACGCCATTGAGTTCAATCGCGCGCACAATGGACGACTCGGACAACGGCACATGGCCCTTCTGGAACGCGTAGCCGAGCATGAACATATTGGTGGCAATCGAGTCGCCCATCAGTGCCGTGGCGATCTGGCCGGCATCGACAAAATCGGCCATGTCGGCGCCGCAGGCGCGCACGATTTCGCTGCGCGAGCTGGCGTCCGGGAATTGCCAGTCCGGGTTTTTTACAAAGGCGGCGGTGGACGAGCCGGTGCTGTTGATCATCGCGTGCGTGCGTCCTTCGCCCATGCGCGACAGGGCGTCGCGGCTGGCGGTGACGATCAGGTCGCAGCCGATCACCAGGTCGGCGCTGCCGGTACCCACGCGGGTGGAATGCAGGTCGGCCTGGTGGTCGGCCAGCCGCACGTGCGACATCACCGGGCCGCCCTTCTGCGCGAGACCGCTCATGTCGAGCACGATGGCGCCCTTGCCTTCCACGTGCGCGGCCACGGCCAGGATCTGGCCAACAGTGACCACGCCGGTGCCGCCGATGCCGGTGATCAGGATGCCGTACGGCTGCGCCGTCGAGGGCAGGGTCGGCGTTGGCAGTACCGCTGGCGGTGCAGTATCCTTGCTCGCAGCCTTCTTCGGCTTTTTCAGCGCGCCGCCTTCCACCGTCACAAAGCTCGGGCAGAAACCGGTGGTGCACGAAAAGTCCTTGTTGCACGACGACTGGTTGATCTGGCGCTTGCGTCCCAGTTCCGTTTCCAGCGGCTCCACCGACAGGCAGTTCGACTGCACCGAACAGTCGCCGCAGCCTTCGCACACGGCCTCGTTGATCACGGCGCGCTTGGCCGGATCCGGGTACTCGTTGCGTTTCCGGCGGCGGCGCTTTTCCGACGCACAGGTCTGATCGTAAATCATGGCCGACACGCCGGGCTGGTCGCGCAGCTCGCGCTGCACGTCCATCAGTTCCGAACGGTGGCGCACGGTGACGCCTTCCGCCCATTTGTAGTCGGCCGGGTACTTGTCCGGTTCATCGGTGACGACGATGATGGGGGTAACGCCTTCGGCCGCGATCTGGCGCGAAATCATGCCCGGATCGAGCGGGCCGTCGAACGACTGGCCGCCCGTCATCGCTACTGCGTCGTTGAACAGGATTTTATAGGTGATGTTCACCTTGGCCGCGACGGCGGCGCGGATCGCCAGGATACCGGAATGGAAATACGTGCCGTCACCGAGGTTGGTGAACACGTGCTTTTCGTTGGTGAACGGCGCCTGCCCCACCCACGTCACGCCCTCGGCGCCCATGTGGGTAAACGTGGACGTTTCGCGGTCCATCCACAGCACCATGTAATGGCAGCCGATACCGGCCAGCGCGCGCGAACCTTCCGGTACCTTGGTGGAGCTGTTGTGCGGACAGCCGGAGCAGAAGAACGGCGTGCGGTCGGTTTGCGGATTCGGTTTCGATGGCAGCGTGGTGAGCGCCAGCTCTTTCGCTTCCAGGAACGCAATGCGCTGCTTGACGCGATCAGCCACCGGGTGACCGTCGCAATAGTGGACGATGCGGCTGGCAATCGCGCGTGCGATCTGCGCCGGATTGAGTTCGTACGTGGCCGGCAGCAGCCAGTCGCCGTGGCCGGTCTTGCCCTTGTTGCTCCACTCGCCCGTGTCGTCAAACTTGCCCACCACGCGCGGCCGCTGGCCGTCGGGCAGGTTGTACAGCTCTTCCTTGAGCGCGTATTCGAGGATCTGGCGTTTTTCTTCCACCACCAGGATTTCGTCGAGACCTTTGGCGAATTCGTGCACGCCGTCCGCTTCGAGCGGCCAGGTCATGCCGATTTTATACAGGCGGATGCCGATGTCGGCGGCGGCCTGCTCGTCGATGCCCAGGTCGGCCAGCGCCTGGCGCGTATCAAGGTACGACTTGCCGGCGGTGATGATGCCGATCTTGGGCTTGGGGCTGTCCCAGATGATTTTATTGAGTTTGTTCGCACGGCAGTACGCCAGGGCCGCGTACCACTTGTAGGTATTCATCCGCACTTCCATATCGAGCACGGTGTCGGGCCAGCGGATGTTGAGGCCACCGGCCGGCAATTCGAAATCGGTGGGCAGCTCGATTTTTACGCGGTCCGGGTCGAAGTCGACCACGGCGCCCGACTCGATGATGTCGGTCACGCACTTCATCGACACCCATAGCCCCGTGTAGCGGCTCATGGCCCATGCATGCAGGCCGTAATCGATGTACTCCTGCACCGACGCCGGATACAGCACCGGGATGCCGCACGCATTGAGGATGTGGTCCGACTGGTGGGCGGTGGACGATGACTTGGCCGCATGGTCGTCGCCGGCCAGCACCAGCACGCCGCCGTGTTGCGCCGAACCGGCATTGTTGGCGTGCTTGAAGACGTCGCCGCAGCGGTCCACACCCGGGCCCTTGCCGTACCACATGGAAAAGACGCCGTCGTACTTGGCGTCCTTGAACAAGTTGGTTTGCTGGGTGCCCCACACGGCGGTGGCGGCCAGGTCTTCGTTCATCCCGGGATGGAACTTGACGTGGTGCGCGTCCAGATACTTCTTGGCCTTCATGGCCGTCATGTCCACGCTGGTGACCGGGGAGCCGCGATAGCCGGTGATGTAGCCGGCGGTGTTGAGGCCCGCCTGCAGGTCGCGTTCGCGCTGCAGCATGGGCAGGCGGATCAGGGCCTGGGTGCCGGTCATGAAGGCGCGACCACGCTCGAGCGTCCATTTGTCGTCGAGCGAAAATTCGGCGCCCGGGATGGCGTTGGCCATGGCCGGATCGAGTAGCAAACCCTTTTGAGGTGCGTTCATTTTTTTTGTCTCCACTATTCTTGACGATGCGCTCCTCGTGAGAGCGCACGGAATGTGTTTCTTGCCGGCGCCCCCATCTGTGGGGGGCTGCCGGCTTGGTCCTGCGGGTTACGCGGTGAGTACCCCGCGCTTGATCTGATCGAGCTCAATCGATTCGAACAGCGCGCGGAAGTTACCTTCGCCAAAGCCCTGGTCGCCCTTGCGCTGGATGATCTCGAAGAAGATCGGGCCGATTACGTTCTGGGTAAAAATCTGCAGCAGCAGTTCGCGTTCCGTGTCGTTGCTGTGGCCATCGATCAGGATGCGCAGGCGGCGCAGGTCTTCCAGGCGTTCGCCGTGGCCGGGCAGGCGGCGGTTGACCAGCTCGTAATACGTTTCGATGGTGTCCTGGAAGGCGATGTTCTGCGCCTTCATCGCCTCGATCGACGTGTAGATATCGTCGGTGCCCAGCGCAATGTGCTGGATGCCTTCGCCGTGGTACTGGTCCAGGTACTCGGCGATCTGCGATTTGTCGTCGGACGATTCGTTAATCGGTATGCGCACCTTGCCGCACGGCGAAGTCATGGCCTTCGACTTCAGGCCCGTGTGCTTGCCCTCGATGTCGAAGTAGCGCACCTCGCGGAAGTTGAACATCTTCTCGTAGAAATCCGCCCACTCCTTCATGCGGCCGCGATGGACGTTGTTGGTCAGGTGGTCGATATATGTGAGGCCATGACCGACGGGATTCGGCTCGGCGCCCGGGATGGCGACGAAATCGACGTCGTAGATGCTGATGTCGCCAATGGCGCCACGTTCATTGCCGTTCTTGCCGCGCCAGCGGTCGACCAGGTAAATCAGCGAATCGCCCACGCCCTTGATGGCCGGGATGTTCAGCTCCATCGGGCCGGTCTTGTTATCGAAGCCCCAGGCGCCCTGCTCCAGTGCGCGCTGGTACGCGAACGCGCTGTCCTGCACCCGGATCGCAATCGCACACACGGATGGGCCGTGCTGGCGCGCAAAGCGCTGGGCAAACGAATCCTGTTCGGCGTTGATCAGGAAATTGATGTCGCCCTGGCGGTACAGTGTGACGTCTTTATGGCGATGGCGCGCGATGGCCGTGAAGCCCATGCTCTCGAACAGGGCGCCAAGCGCTTTCGGGTCCGGTGCTGCGTACTCGACAAATTCGAATCCGTCGGTACCCATCGGGTTGTCCCATGGCTGGAATTGCATTATGTCTCCTCCTGGTTTTAACTGCATATTGATGCCAAGTATAGACCCGTGCCCCCGGCATTTAATTGCAAACCATTCCCCGACCGCGCGAATTTGCGCAATAATATTGCCTTAACTGTGATTTATCGAGGTATTTATGACCAAAGTTGCGCTAGACAAAACCGATCGCAAAATTCTGTCCATCTTGCAGGCCGATGGCCGGCTGTCCAACCAGGACGTCGCCGAAATGGTAGCCCTGTCCCCGTCGCCCTGCCTGCGCCGCATCAAACGGCTCGAGGAAGCGGGCGTGATCCGCCAGTACGTGGCGCTGCTCGACCCCGACAAGATCGGCCTGGGCCTGCTGGCCTATGTGAACGTGCGGCTGGAAAAGCACAGCGACGCCGGCGCCCACAGCAACGCCCGCGCCCTGGGCGCCCCTAACGCGCCGCCCTCGCCGCGCGCGGACTTTGCCGATTCGGTCGGCCAATGGCCCGAGGTGGTGGCCTGCTATGCGATGACCGGCGAAATGGATTACCTGCTGCGCGTGCACGTGGAAGACATGGAACATTTTTCCCGCTTCATGATGGCCACCCTGCTGCGCCACCCGGCGGTGCTCGACGTCAAATCGAGCTTTGCCCTGCAACGCATCAAGGACACCACGTCGCTGCCGCTGGTCTAAGTGGGAGACTGCGCCAGGTCGATGAAGGCGCGCAGCGGCGCCGGCACGTGGCGCCGGCCCGAGTAATACAGGAACGGACCGGGAAAGCTGAGCCACCAGTCGGCCAGCACCGGCTGCAACTGCCCGCTGGCCAGGTACGGCGCCAGCCACTCCTCGAACAGGTAGATCACGCCGTGCCCCGCCACGGCGGCGCTCACCGCCAGGTCGGCGGCGGTGGGCGTGACCACCAGCGGGCCGCTGACGTCCACCGTCAGCGACTGGCCGTCGCGCTCGAACTCCCACGGATAGATCGAACCGCTGAGAAAGCGGCCGCGCAGGCACGCGTGCTGCAGCAGCTCGCGCGGGTGCGCAGGTACGCCCCGCCGCGCCAGGTACGACGGCGCCGCCGCCACCGCAAAGCGCTGGGTGCGCGGGCCGATGGGAATGGCGATCATGTCCTGCTCCAGCCGTTCGCCGTAACGGATGCCGGCATCGCAACCGCTGGCCACGATGTCGACGAAATTATTGTCCACCACCAGTTCCAGCACGATGTCGGGGTAGGCCGCCAGGAAGCGGTCCACCAGCGGCTGCAGGAAGAACCGCGCCGCCACCACCGGTACATTCAGACGCAGGGTGCCACGCGGCGTGCCGCGCAAGTCGTTGAGCACATCGAGCGCGCCGGCCACCTGGCTTAACGCCGGGCGCAGACGTTCGAGCAGCAGTGCCCCCGCCTCGGTGGGCGTGACACTGCGCGTGGTGCGCAGCAGCAGGCGGATGCCCAGCTGGTTTTCCAGCCGCCGCAGCGCTTCGCTGAGCGCGGACGCCGACTGCCCGCTGGCGCGCGCCGCCTGACGGAAGCCGCCGTGGCGGGCCACCAGTTCGAACGCGGACAGGTCGGCCATCGCGTGCAAGTCACTGGTCATTGGCAGGTTCTCCCGGTGATTGTGCGGATTGACGCACAACCTGTGCATCATTACCCCGATTATCACACGGCGCGCGCCGCGCTACGATGCGTTCATCCCTGCCATCTTTTGAAGGAACTTACATGACCACGCATTCCACCTATCCCCTCTCCGGCGCCCTGCGCGTGAACCGCATGGGCTACGGCGCCATGCAGCTGGCCGGCCCGCACGTGTGGGGACCACCGAGGGATCGCGGCGCCGCCGTGGCGGTGCTGCGCGCCGCGATTGAACTTGGCGTCAACCATATCGACACGTCGGACTTTTATGGCCCCCATGTCACCAACCAGATCATCCGTGAAGCGCTGCATCCGTACCGCGACGATCTGACGCTGGTGACCAAGATCGGCTTCCGCCGGGGTGACGACCAGTCGTGGATACCGGCGGCATCGGCGCCGGAACTGCGCAGCGCGGTCCACGACAACTTGCGCAACCTGGGGCTCGAGGCGCTCGACGTGGTCAACCTGCGCGCCCCCGGCATGGCCGGCGCGGACGGTTCTTCGATCGGCGCGGCGCTGGCCACGCTGGTGCAACTGAAGCAGGAAGGCCTGATCCGGCACATCGGTTTGAGCAACGTGAACGCGGAGCAGGTGGCGCAGGCGCAGCGCATCACCGACATCGTCTGCGTGCAAAACCAGTACAACCTGGCGCACCGCGGCGATGATGACCTGATCGACGCGCTGGCGGCGCAGGGCATTGCCTACGTGCCGTTCTTCCCGCTCGGCGGCTTCTCGCCGCTGCAGTCGGACGCCTTGTCGAACGTGGCGGCAGTCGTGGGAGCCACGCCGATGCAGGTGGCGCTGGCGTGGCTGCTGCAACGCTCGCCAAACATCCTGGTCATTCCCGGCACGTCCTCGGTGGAGCACTTGCGCGAGAACGTCGCTGCCGACGCCCTGACGCTCGATGCGGCGGCGCTGGCGGCACTGGAGAACGTGGCCGGTTGAGAAACCATCGCGCAGGATCCGGTGCGGTCAACCGCGCCCGGTGAGCCTGCGCAGCCATTTCACGGCGGCGCGCTTGTTGGCCTTGAAGGTGTAATCGAGCATGGCGAATTGCTCGTCGAGCGCTTCCTGCATCACGCTGGCCGGGTCGGCCGGCAGCAGTTTCAGGTAGGCGTCGGCTTCGCCGTATTCGCGGTGGATTTCCATGCCCGCCTTTTTGGCGATGTGCATCATGGTCTTGTTCGACGACAGACAGTGCATATAGAGCGTGTCGACGTCGTTGTTGCGGCAGTGGATCGCCGCGCGTTCGAACATTTTCGAGCCGACGCCGATGCCACGCGCGGTGCGACTGACCGACACGCCAAATTCCGCCACCCGCGCCTTGTCGGTCACCGCTTGTTTCGACGCGTCGCGCGGGGCAAACGCCAGGTGGCCCACGGCCACCAGCCGGAACAGCCGGTTATACACGCCAAACACCATGTCGCGCGAAAAATCGATGCCCTCGACGTAGGTGTGCACTTGCTCGTCGGGCAGCGCAGTGCCAAAGCGCAGCAGGCGGTCGGCGGTTTCCAGGTCGAGAAAATGGCGCAGCATGCGCCAGCGGTCGCGCGGATGCAGTTCCTTGACCAGCACCCGGGGACGGTATTTACCGTCGCGGGTTTTGCTCCAGCGGCGCAGCGGGTTCTGGAACAGGTCGATCGGTTCCATGGCTAATCTTCGCGCCCGCCATCGTCGTCATCGCCTTCCGCATTCGAATTCACATTGAGCGCCAGCCTGACGGCTTTTACGCGCGCGCGGTGCACGAATTCAGGGATGCGTTGCGGGTTGTCCAGGCAGGCTTGCGCAATGTCGCCCGCGTTCACGCCGCGCGCGGCAGCCATCGCCGTTTCCAGGTATGCGCCCTGCGGGAACGGCGCGTCCTGATAACTGGCGGACGGACCGATGCGGCCGCGCGAATCGCACTCGGTGGCCAGCAGCATTTGCGAAAACCGCGCTGGCTTGCGGAACGCGTCGCAGCGTTCGAGCAGCTTGACGATGGTGTTCGGTCGCAGTTGCAGTGCGCGGCCCACGTTGCCATGTTCGCGCGCGGTCATCACCGCCAGATCGCGACAGTCAGTAGGCACGCGCAGGCGCTTGCATACCTGCTCCACCAGTTTCACGCCCAGTTCTTCGTGGCCATGGTGCGCGGGCCAGTTGGCGGACGGCGTAACGCCCTTGCCCAGGTCGTGCATCAGGCAGGCGAAGCGCGTGGGCAGTTCCAGGTTGGCTTTCGCGGCGCAGTCGATCACTTGCAGGATGTGGGTGCCGGTGTCGATCTCCGGGTGCCATTTTTCCGGTTGCGGCACGCCCCACAGCACGTCCAGCTCGGGCAGGATGCGCGCCAGTGCGCCGCAGTCGCGCAGTACCTCGAACATGCGCGACGGCTTCGATTCCATCAGCCCGCGTGATACTTCCTGCCACACGCGTTCGGCCACCAGCGCATCGACTTCGCCCTGGTCCACCATCTGCCGCATCAAGTCGTTGGTTTCGGGCGCCACGCGGAAGTCCGCGTAGCGGGCGGCAAAGCGCGCCACGCGCAGGATGCGCACCGGGTCTTCGGCAAACGCGTCGGACACGTGGCGGAAGATGCGCGCGGCGATATCGCGCTGGCCGTTGAACGGATCGGTAAGGGTGCCATCGGGCGCGCGCGCAATCGCGTTGATGGTGAGATCGCGCCGCACCAGGTCTTCTTCCAGCGTCACCTCGGTGGACGTATGGAATACGAAGCCCTTGTAACCGGGCGCGGTTTTGCGCTCGGTGCGCGCCAACGCATATTCCTCCTGCGTTTTCGGATGCAGGAACACCGGAAAATCCTTGCCCACCGGGCGGAAGCCCTGCGCCACCATCTCGTCGGGCGTGGCGCCGACCACCACATGGTCGTGGTCCTTGACCGGCAGGCCAAGCAGCGCGTCGCGCACGGCGCCGCCTACGACATAAATCTTCATCGTCAGTCCGGCAGGTCGGCGTCGTGCTTGGGCGCCGTTTCGGTTTCGGCCAGCGCCTCGTTCACCCAGCGGGCCACCGCCGGATGGGCCAGCACGCGCTGACAGTAGGCGTCGAGCGCCGGCGCCAGCGACACGCCGTAGGTGCGGAAGCGCGCGACCACCGGGGCGAAATAGGCGTCGGCAATGGAAAAATCGCCGAACAGGAACTGGTGGTGGCCAAAGCGCGACAGGCATTCTTCCCAGATTTCGCTGATGCGGCCGATGTCGGCCTGCGAACCGTTGGTGCGGCCCTTGCCCGGCAGGCTGGCGCGGATATTCATCGACATGGCGCTGCGCAGGTCGGTGAAGCCGCAATGCATTTCGGCGCAGATCGACCGCGCCATCGCGCGCGCGGCCACGTCCTGCGGCCACAGGTGCAGCTCGGGGAACTGCTCCGCCAGGTACTCGACGATGGCCAGGCTGTCCCAGATCGTGATCTCGCCTGCCAGCAGCACCGGCACCCGGCCGCAGGCCGAGTAGTCGCCGATGCGGTTGGCGGTGTCGGGCTGGTCGAGCAGGATGCGCACTTCCTGGAACGGGATGCCGAACGCGGTCATCGCCACCCACGGCCGCATCGACCAGGACGAATAGTTTTTATTGCCGATGACGAGGGTGAGGCCCGGCGAGCGTGCCGCCGCCAGGGCGCTGGTCAGGCCGGGATCGAGTTGGGTAGTCTGCATGATGCTTCCGTAGTGTGGATGGTGTTTACCGGGCGAACGTGGTTTCCTGCTCTTCCTGCAAGGTATAGCCCTTGGGCGTGACCACGCCGATGCGCGCCTTGAGCGACTGCGGCCGCCCCTCGAACAGCGCGGCATAGTAGTTCGCGTTGGACATCACGTTCTTGACGTAGGTGCGGGTTTCGAAAAACGGGATCGATTCGATGAACACGGCCGATTCCATCGGCTTGTCGAGCGTGGCGCGCCAAGTGCGCGAGCGCCCCGGTCCGGCGTTGTAGGCGGCGGTGGCCAGCACCTGCGAGCCGTCCATATTCCCGAGCACCATGTTCAGGTAGTTCGTGCCCAGCATGATGTTGGTTTTGACGTCGGACAGCATGTCCTGCGCAAAGTCCGCCAGGCCCAGTTTCTTGGCTACCCAGCGGCCGGTGGACGGCATCACCTGCATCAGGCCCGAAGCGCCCGCGTGCGACTGCGCATCCATGATGAAGCGCGATTCCTGCCGGATCAGGCCATACACCCATGCCTTGTCCAGGCCCAGCGTCTTGGTGGCCGGGTGCATGACGTCGTCGTGCGGCGACGGGAAGCGCTGGGTGTAATCGACCAGCACCCGGGTGCGGTCCGACGTGTTGACCATGCGGTCGAGGATATGGTTCTGGCGCGCGAATTCGGCGGCCGCCAGGTGTTCGCGTTCGCTCAGGCCGCGCAGGCCCCAGTTCCACTCGCGCGTGCCTTCAAAGCGCAGCCGCAGGCTGAAAAACTTGAGCGCGCGCTGGAAGTTGGGGTTGGCCGCAATCGGCGCGATTTCGGCAGCGGTGATGGCCATGCCCGGCGGCGGAATCGACACCAGCCGGCCGGTTTCCTCCAGCGCCAGCTGGCCATAAAAATTGGGCTGGTCGGCAATCGAGGACAGGAGCCGCAGCGCTTCGCCCGATGGCGGACTGGTATCGCCGCCATCGGCCATCATGGCGCGCGCCTTCCAGTAGATCCACGTGGGGTCGTCGCGCAGAATCGCCGGCATGGCGTCGATGTTCTTGTGGACCTGGCGCCAGTCGCCATTGCGCAGCGCAATGCGGGTGCTCCATTGCGCCTGGTCGATCGACAGCGGAGCGCCGTTGGCGCGCTTCCAGTAATCGGCGGTGTCGTCCGACAGCGAATACGATGATTGCAGCGCGATGGCCGCCCAGCCCTCGCGCTGCTCCTGCAACGACAGCTTGGAGGCCGATTTATTCAGCGCCAGCGTGGCCAGCTTGACGCTGGTCTTGGCCAACCGGCCCAGCGCGACGATGAAGACTTCGTGTTCGGTACGGCCGCTGCCCGGGCCCTTGGCCACGGCCAGGGTAGGCAAGTCGACCGCCTGCACGGCTTTTTTCTCGTTGCCGCCCAGGAGCGCGACGATGCGGCGCGCCTGGCCAGTGGCGTTCATTTCACCCGACAGGCGCAGTTGCGCATACATGTCGTCGGCGTCGAACTGGCGCGCCTGGTACAGGGTGCCGATCAGGCCCGCGCACGGTTCACCGTAGCCATTGGGGGAAATCAGGAGCGCACGCGCTTCGGCGGCCACGTTCTGCCCCTTGATCGCGCGCGATTGCAGCGCGTAGCATTTGACCTGCAGGTCGTCGTTGAGGACAAACAGCGGCAGCTGTTCGTCGAACGTGGTCCAGTCGCGTGTGCGTCCCAGTTCCAGCAGCCAGTCGTTACGCAGGCGGTCGACGATGGCCTGGCCCTGGTAGCGCTGCATGAAGCTGCGGATTTCCGCCTGCGAGGCGTCCCGCAAGCGCGATTTGAGCCGATAATAATCGACGTACGACGGGATCGAGTAGTTGGTGAGCCGCGTGGCGTAAAAATCCACCTTTGGGGTGTCATCCTTGCGCACGGCGTCGCGCAGCAGCAGGAAGGCATCATCCTGGCGCCGGGTTTCGGCGCCGATATCTTCAGCTTGGGCAAACGCGGTGAGCGTCACCACCATGGCGACGGCGCCAGCGATCCATTTCGAAATCAATGTGCAACTCTCTTTAGTCTTGAATCTTGAGTAGAACGAACTATGACCAGCGACCCTAGAATACCACGCAGCGAGAGTGAAGCAATAGCCCCGTCCGCACCGGGCAAGGCAGATTTAAGGAAGCAGTTGCTGGCGGCGCGGCGCGGCATCGACGCTGCAACCCGCGCGCGGTGGGATGGTGAAATTTGCCGCCACGTGGTGGCGTGGTGGCAGCGTGATAAGCCGGCGACGCTGGGCGTGTACTGGCCGCTGGCGGGCGAGCCCGATCTGTCGGCCGCTTACGCGCAGCTAAAGCAGCTGGGTGCACGGCTGCTGCTGCCGGTGGTGGTGGCGCGCGACGCGGCGCTGGAGTTTGCCGACTGGCGTATCGGCGAGGCGATGGTGAAGGATGCGATGGGGGTGGCGGTGCCGGCGGACTTGCGGTTGCAGGCGTATCCGGCAGCGTTGCTGGTGCCGTGCCTGGGATTTAACGCGGGTGGCTTCCGGCTCGGGTACGGCGGGGGGTTTTATGACCGGACGTTGGCGCGGGTGCCACGGCCGCGTACCGTGGGTATTGCTTATTCGGTCTTGCAGGTGGGGTTTGAGGCGGATTTGCATGATGTGCCGCTGGACGCGGTTATCACCGAGGCGATGCAAGCGTAAATTGGATCCCCGCGTGCGCGGCGGTCCGCCGATGCGGGATGACGGCTTTTCGGCCAGCGATGCCTTCAACGTTCCCGTTAGCCCTCGCTCCGTCATTCCCGCGAAGGCGGGAATCCAATTTTTACACCAACCGCTGCCACAACGCCGTCGTCGCCGCTGCCTGGTTCATACTATAGAAGTGCAACCCCGGCGCGCCGCCAGCCAGCAAGCGCTCGCCCAGCTGCGACACCACGTCCAGCCCGAACGCCTTGATCGAAGCCGAGTCATCGCCAAAACTGGCCAGCTTCAGCCGCACCCAGCGTGGAATTTCCGCGCCGCACATGTCGGAGAACCGCATCAGCTGCGTGTAGTTCAGGATCGGCATGATGCCCGGCACGATCGGCACGTCGATGCCCAGCTTGCGGGTCTGGTCCACGAACTGGAAGTACGCGTCCGCGTTGTAAAAATACTGGGTGATCGCGGCATTCGCGCCGGCCTTGATCTTGCGCTCGAACGCCAGCAGGTCGTCCTGCGGTGATTTTGCCTGCGGGTGCACTTCCGGGTACGCCGCCACTTCGATGTGGAACCAGTCGCCGGTCTCCTGGCGGATGAATTCCACCAGTTCGTTGGCATAACGGAATTCGCCGGCCGCACCGTAGCCGCTCGGCAAATCGCCGCGCAACGCCACGATGCGGCGGATGTTGTGCGCTTTGAACTCGGTGAGGATTTCGCGGATCGATTCGCGTGAACCGCCCACGCACGACAGGTGCGGCGCGGCATCTTCGCCGGCAGCCAGGATTTCCACCACCGTGTCGAGCGTGCCGCGCTGGGTGCTGCCGCCGGCGCCGAAGGTCACGGAAAAATATTTGGGTTTCAGCTCGGACAGCTTGGCGCGCGTGGCGCGCAGCTTTTCCGCTCCTTCCACCGTCTTGGGCGGAAAGAATTCAATACTGAAATTATGATTAGCCATCTGCATTCTTCAAAAGTAAGGTCGACAGGGCCCAGGAAATAATGCTGTACAACAAAGCGCCACCGATCGCGGACAGGAAACTGTCGACGCTAAAGCCGGGCACAAATTGCGCCGCCAGCCAGAACGAAAAGCCGTTGATGACAAAGATAAACAGGCCCAGCGACACCACGGTCACGGGCAGGGTCAGGATCAACAGCACGGGGCGGATCAGCGTATTCACCAGGGCCAGGATGAGAGCCGCGAACAGGGCTGCGCCGATGCTTGTGACATTGACGGAATGCATCAGGTAAGGGATCGCCAGCAAGGCAACCGCATTGATTAACCAGGTAAGGACCAAACGCATAATAGAATTCTCGCTGCTAAAAATAGGGCTGATAAAAAACGAGGCCGGCAACCTGCCGACCTCGCTTAGACCGCTAATTAATAACGGTAGTGGTCTGGCTTGTAAGGGCCCTCGACGGTGACGCCGATGTAAGCCGCTTGCTCGGCCGTCAGTTCCGACAGTTGCGCGTTCAGCTTTTTCAGTTGCAGGCGCGCGACTTTTTCGTCCAGGTGTTTCGGCAGCACGTACACGCCGACCGGGTATTTGCCGGTGTTGGCATACAGCTCGATCTGGGCGATGGTCTGGTTGGCAAACGACGAGCTCATCACGTACGACGGGTGGCCGGTGCCGCAACCGAGATTCACCAGGCGGCCTTCAGCCAGCAGGATGATGCGCTTGCCCGATGGGAAGATCACGTGATCAACCTGTGGCTTGATGTTTTCCCAGGTGTATTTCTTGAGTGCAGCAACATCAATCTCGTTGTCGAAGTGGCCGATGTTGCAGACGATGGCCTGGTCCTTCATCTTGAGCATGTGCTCTTCGGTCAGGATGTGATAGTTGCCGGTGCAGGTCACAAAAATGTCGCCGTGTTCGGCGGCGTAATCCATGGTCACCACGCGGTAGCCTTCCATCGCGGCCTGCAGCGCGCAGATCGGATCGATCTCGGTCACCCACACTTGCGCCGACAGTGCGCGCATGGCCTGGGCCGAGCCCTTGCCCACGTCACCGTAACCGGCGATCACGGCTACTTTACCGGCGATCATGACGTCGGTAGCGCGCTTGATGCCATCGACCAGCGATTCGCGGCAACCGTACAGGTTGTCGAATTTCGACTTGGTCACGGAATCGTTGACGTTGATGGCCGGGAAGGCCAGCTTGCCGTCCTTGTGCATCTGGTACAGGCGGTGCACGCCGGTCGTGGTTTCTTCGGTCACACCCAGGATTTCCGGCAGGCGCTTCGAGTACCAGGTCGGGTCGACCAGCAGGTGCTGCTTGATCGAGTTGTACAGGCAGATTTCTTCTTCCGAGGTCGGGTTGGCCAGCACCGACAGGTCGGTTTCCGCGCGCACGCCCAGGTGCAGCAGCAGCGTGGCGTCGCCGCCATCGTCGAGGATCATGTTCGAGTAGACCGCCTTGCCGTCGGCATCGGGCCACTCGAAGATGCGGTGCGTGTATTCCCAGTAGTCGTCCAGCGATTCGCCCTTGATGGCAAACACCGGCGTGCCCGCAGCAGCGATGGCCGCGGCAGCATGGTCTTGCGTGGAATAGATGTTGCAAGAGGCCCAGCGCACTTGCGCGCCCAGTGCTTCCAGAGTCTGGATCAGCACGGCGGTCTGGATGGTCATGTGGATCGACCCGGTAATGCGCGCACCTTTCAATGGCTGCGCAGCCGCGAATTCTTCGCGGATAGCCATCAGACCAGGCATTTCCGTTTCAGCAATCTTGATTTCTTTGTCGCCCCATGCGGCCAAGGTGATGTCGGCGATGGTGTAGTCGTGTTGCGGTTTGAGTACGGCGTTCATCACGCCCTCCTTTCAGTTAGAAAAAAGTAACGTGAGCGCGGTTGGGGATCTCCGAGCCTGGCGAATAAATCGTCGCAGCGCTCCTCGGAGGATGCATTCTAGCACCAAACCACCCCGCACGGCCAACCGGTGCGGCCGTCGCAATACAGCAGCGCCTGCCGGGGTCAGCCCCCACTGTCGCGCCTGCTGGGGTCAGACCCCACTGTCGAGACTGCCGGGGTCAGACCCCACTGTTGAGCCTGCTGGGGTCTGACCACACGCGGGGCATGCAAACTTGGACTCCCGCTTGCGCGGGAATGGCGACGCTACAATCAACGCTATAAGAACGTTTACGTTGTCTGAAAATCCGTCATCCCGCATCGGCGGAACGCCGCGCAGACGGGGATCCAATGTGAACTTATTACTTCAGGCCGGCCGCATCGCGCAGGATGGCGGCCTTGTCGGTGTGCTCCCACGTGAATTCCGGCTCTTCGCGGCCGAAGTGGCCGTACGCCGCGGTTTTGGCGTAGATCGGGCGCAGCAGGTCCAGCATCTGCACGATGCCTTTCGGACGCAGGTCGAAGTGTTCCATCACCAGCTTGGCGATTTGCTCGTCAGGAATCACGCCCGTGCCTTCGGTGTACACGGTGATGTTGATCGGACGCGCCACGCCAATTGCGTACGACACCTGCACCTGGCACTGGCGCGCCAGGCCGGCAGCGACCACGTTCTTGGCCACGTAGCGGGCGGCATACGCTGCCGAACGGTCAACTTTCGTTGGATCTTTACCGGAGAACGCGCCGCCGCCGTGCGGGCTGGCGCCGCCGTAGGTGTCGACGATGATTTTACGGCCGGTCAGGCCGCAGTCGCCCTGCGGGCCGCCGATGACAAAGCGGCCGGTCGGATTGACCAGGTACTTGGTATCGACCAGCCACTCGCGCGGCAGCACCTGCTTGATGATCTCTTCGATCACCGCTTCTTCGATCTGCTTGTGCTGCATTTCCGGCGCGTGCTGGGTGGACAGCACCACGGTGTCCACGGCCACTGGACGGCCGTTGACGTAACGCAGCGTGACTTGCGACTTGGCATCGGGGCGCAGCCATGGCAGGCGGCCGTCCTTGCGCAGCTGCGACTGGCGTTCGACCAGGCGGTGCGCATAGTGGATGGCAGCCGGCATCAGTTCCGGGGTTTCGTCGCAGGCGTAGCCGAACATCAGGCCCTGGTCGCCAGCGCCCTGGTCGAGGTCGATACCGGCGCCTTCATCGACGCCCTGGGCGATGTCCGGCGACTGCTTGTCGTAGGCCACCAGCACGGCGCAACCACGGTAGTCGATACCGAAGTCGGTATTGTCGTAACCGATGCGCTTGATGGTTTCGCGGGCAACTTGAATATAATCCACATTGGCGTGGGTGGTAATTTCACCAGCCAGCACCACCAGACCGGTGTTGCACAGGGTCTCGGCGGCAACGCGCGCTTTCGGGTCTTGCGTGAGGATGGCGTCTAGAATCGCATCGGAAATCTGGTCCGCAACTTTGTCGGGGTGGCCTTCCGAGACAGATTCGGAAGTGAAAAGATAATCGTTAGACATCGCAAGCTCCTGATATTGGCGTAAAAATTGTTGTCGCATACCAACACGGCTTGCGACGCTTTAGCGATATTTGTATCCCGCATCGCAAGTTGTCATTAACTCAGCGGCTACTACTCCGTGGTATTTTACGCTTTTTTGAAAAAACTTGCTTCCCGTCCAGTAACAAAACAGGCATAGAACACTTTCATGTTGGTACCAATTTTCCGCTTCTTCTCATTATTTCCCTTGCCCGTCCTGCACGCCATCGGCAGCGTCATGGGCTGGCTGGTCTACCTGCTGTCGTCGTCGCATCGGCGCCACATGCGCGCCAATATGGCACAGGCCGGCTACTCGCAACACCTGTCCGCCGCCATTGCCGAAGCCGGCAAAAGCATGTTCGAATTACCGTTCATCTGGTGCGCCGATCCGGCGCGCGTGTCGCGCCACGCCACGGTGGAAAACTGGGCGCTGGTGCAGACCGAGCTCGATGCCGGTCGCGGCATCGTGTTCCTCACGCCCCACCTGGGCTGCTTTGAAATCGTGGCGCAGGAAATCGCGCTGCGCACGGAGCTGATGGTAATGTACCGGCCGCCGAAAAAAGATGCGTTAAAACCGCTGATCGAAGGCGCGCGCGCGCGCAAAAACTTGCTGCTGGCGCCGGCCACCATGTCGGGCGTGCGGATGCTGGCCAAGTTCCTGAAAAAAGGTCAGCCGATCGGCCTGCTGCCGGACCAGGTGCCGCAGGAAGGCGAAGGCGTGTGGGCCACGTTCTTCGGCCGCGACGCCTACAGCATGACGCTGCCGGCCAAGCTGGCGCAATTGGGCGACGCCACCGTGATCGTCACCTATGCCGAACGGCTGCCGGCTGGCCGGGGCTACGTGATCCACTTCGTGCCGTTTACCGAATCGCTGGCCGGCGATACCGCTAGCCAGGCGCAGGCAATCAACACGGCCATGGAACGCCTGATCGCCCGCAATCCCACCCAGTATTACTGGAGCTACAACCGCTACAAGGTGCCGCATGGCATAGATGCACCAACCTCGGCACCCACGGCACCAACCACTGGAGACGCGGCATGAAGCTCGTATTAGGACTAATGTGGTTACTGCACTGGCTGCCGTTGCCGGTGCTGGGCCGCTTCGGCAAACTCACCGGCAGCTTGCTGTTCCTGGTGCTGCGCGCGCGGCGCGACATCACGCTCACCAATTTGCGGCTGTGCATGCCGGAATTGACCGAGGCCGAGCGCGTTACGCTGGCGCGCCAGCATTTCCAGTCGTACGCGCGCAGCATCTGGGAGCGCGGCATCCTGTGGTGGGCATCGGAGGCGCGATTGAACCGCCTGATCAAGATCGAACCGGGGCCGGTGCCGGTGGCCGAGATGACCGCCAAGCCCACCATCTTGCTGTGCCCGCACTTCGTATGCCTCGACGTGGCCGGGGCATCGATCGCGATGGTGGCCAGCGCATCGTCGATGTACGTGACGCAAAAAAACGCGGCGTTCGACCAGGTGCTGCGTGCCGGCCGCGCCCGCTTCAAGCCGGTGAAACTGTTCACGCGCCAGGACGGCATCAAGCCGATCCTGCGCGCGCTGCGCGACAAGCTGCCGTACTTCATGTTGCCCGACATGGACTTCGGCGAAAAGGATGCCGAGTTCGTGCCGTTCTTCGGCATCGATGCCGCCACGCTGACCGCCACCGCGCGCATTGCCGCCACCACCGGCGCGCAAGTGATGCCGGTAATCGCCACCTTCCTGCCCAATTACCAGGGCTGGCGTGTGAAGTTCTACCCGGTGTGGGACAATTACCCGGGCCCCGACATGGTGGCCGCCACCCGCCGCATGAACGCATTCATCGAAGAGCGCGTGCGCGAAGCACCGGCCGAATATTTCTGGACCCACAAGCGCTTTAAAACGCGTCCCAATGGCGAACCATCGTTGTACAACCGCACCAAATAATTATGAAACTCAAATTCACCAAAATGCATGGCGCCGGCAACGACTTCGTGGTCATCGACGGCATCAATCAGCACATCGACTTCACCCCGGCGCAGTGGCAGTTGCTGGGCGACCGCCGCTTCGGCGTGGGCGCCGACCAGATCCTGCTGGTGGAAAAGCCAACCCAGCCGGGCTGCGATTTCCGCTACCGCATCTTCAACGCCGACGGCGGCGAAGTGGAACAATGCGGCAACGGCTCGCGCGCGTTCGTCAAATTCGTCTCGGAAAAGGGACTCACCGACCAGCGCAGCATTACGGTGGAAACCCGCGCCGGCATCATCGCGCCGCGCCTGGAACAGGATGGCAGCATCACGGTGGACATGGGCGCGCCAGTGCTGGAGCCGGCCAAGGTACCGTTCGATGCCGACGGCTTGCAGTGCGAAGCCCAGGCACAGGACACGCTGTGGCCGCTGCTGCTGGAACTCGGTGGCGCGCGCGAAACCGTGCTGATCTCGGCCGTATCGATGGGCAATCCACACGCGGTGCAGATCGTCGATGACGTCGAGACGGCGCCGGTGGAACTGACCGGTCCGCTGATCGAGCACCACGTGCGCTTCCCGAACCGGGTGAACGCCGGCTTCATGCAGGTGCTCGATCGCCAGCACGTCAAGTTGCGCGTGTTCGAACGGGGCGTGGGCGAAACCCTCGCGTGCGGTACCGGCGCCTGCGCGGCAGCCGTGGCGGGCATTCGCCGCGGCTTGCTCGACAGCCCGGTACGCGTGGATGCGCGCGGCGGCCAGCTGTCGATCAGCTGGGCTGGCGAAGGCGAGCCGGTGCTGCTGACCGGTCCGGCCGTGACCGTCTTCGAAGGCGAGATAGAGATTTAAGCGCGAGATTTAATCTTGCTACGTCAAGCGGCCAGCAAATCGTCGGCCGCCGCCGGCATGCAGGTTTTCAGCCGGTACAAGCGCTGGCGGTAATTCCCCTCCACGCTGGCATCCGCCTGATCGAACTGGCACAGGATCTGATCGAGTACCTGCCGCTCGCGCGCCGAGCGCAGCGCGATCAGGCGCCGCTTGCTGCGGCCATACTGGGCGCGGATATCGATCACCAGGCAATGACCGTGATCGGCCGCCTTCACATCGATCAATAACGCTTCGGCGCGGCTCAGGTCGAAGGTGCGGGCCAGCGTCAGCCGCGCGGCCAGCAACGGCTGGCGCCCCGCCAGTTCGCGCAGCGCTGCCGGCGCCAGCGCATCCACCCACGCCGCCTCGTGCGGCGCCGCCGTGATCCGGTCCAGCAACTGCTGTGCTCCCTCGCAGCCCTGACCGGCCGCCTTCTGCAGCCAGTACACGGCGCGCACGTCGCTGTCCGCCTCGTGACGGCGGTTGCGCCACGCATACATGCCGCATTCGAGCTGCGCCTCGCAATGACCGAGCTCGGCAGCCCGTTCGAGGTACACCTGGGCTTCGGCCACGCAGCGATGCGAAAACTCGGGTTTCATGTAAATGCGCGACAGCGCAAACCACGCCTCGGAACGTCCTTGCTCGCCGGCCAGCGTCAGCCAGCGTATGGCCCGCTTGAAGTTGACGGCGGTAATGCCGTCCGCCTGCCGTTTGCCGGCGCCATCCATGCGCGCAAACCACAACCCCAGCGCCAGTCGGGCGTCGCTGTCACCGGCCTGCGCCGCCCGTTCCAGGTTGTCATGCGAGTTGAACACTGCTGGCGACTGGCCCGACGCCACGCCCGCGCATGGCGCGGTGGCGGCAGCAGCGGCAGGTGGCGAGTCCGGCAACGATGGAGCGCCCGCAGCGAAGGGCAGCGCCGCCACGTGCACCAGTACTTGTCCCGCTTGCTGGACACCGGCGGCATACGCCCGTTCGTACCACGGCAGCACGTCGTCCAGGCAGTGCCGCGCGTATTCGAACGGCACGTGGCTGCCGATCAGCATCCAGGCTTCGTCCTGTTGCTGGCGCGCGGCGCGGTGCAACCAATGCAGCGCCGTGGGCATATTGCGCGGCAGGCTGGCACCGCCAAACAAATACAGCTTGCCCAAGGCCAGCTGTGATGCGGCATCGCCGGCGCGCGCGCCGCGTATGACACCAAGTTCTTCTCGATTGGCCATCGTCTCACGTGAGGAGGATTGAGCGGGCCGGACGGCCCGGAACTGCGGAGATGTCTTTCAGTGTAGCGTGCGATCCGCGCCACATCCTAGGGAAACCGCATGGCGGCTTGATATCTCACAAATCAATCCCCCCACCTGCGCTTGTAGGCTAGAGCTGTTTTAGTGCCCGAATGAAAGGATTTAATGCAAAGAAGGCGTCATCTGGCGCAGTGAAGCAACGTTTCAAAAAAACCACAACAAGCTGGCGTTGTCCGGTTTTCGACCACAACAAGCCTCCCCAATCGACCATACCCGCGCTTTTGGCCCGGCGAGCCGTTAAGGTTCCGAACCAGGGACCTACCAGTACCGAAACAGCGGCGGACGCTTGTTCGATCTACTTAAAAAAAGGATACCTCAATGAAGACATCTTTAGTTGCCCTGGCACTTACTGGCGCGCTCGCTGGCGCATCCTGCGGCGCGCATGCGCAATCGTCGGTTGCCATCTACGGCACGCTCGATGCAGGCCTGGCCAGCCGAACCGGCCCCAACACGCCTACGGTGGTGGGCAAACGCGATAACAACAAGCTCGGCTTTCGCGGCGTCGAAGACCTGGGCAGCGGCCTGAAAGCGTTGTTCCAGCTCGAGATCCGCTACGAGCCCGATACCGGCATGATCGAAAACACCACCCGCCCGCTGTTCCAGGGCCAGTCGCGGGTAGGCCTGCAAGGTAACTTCGGCACGCTGCGCCTCGGGCGCGGCCTGACCGCCTACCAGGAAACCAGTACCGGCTTCGAACCCTGGAGCGGCATGCCCGCCGTGGCCGGCTATCAGACCGATTTGCAGGTGGCCGGTTACACCAGCGATCCGCTGAGCCCGGCCGGCAATTCGCTGAACCGTTTTTCCAACGCCGTGTTCTACAACACGCCACTGATCGCCGGCATCTTCCAGCTCAACGTCACCATCGCCTCGAAAGAAGCCAACAACAACCCGGTCATCATCGGCCGCGGGACGGCGCTCAACCCGCAGTTCCCGGCCAACAGCATGGCCGCCGTGGTGCCGTATTCGGTCAGCGCCACGGCCACGCAAGGTAAGTTTTCCGCCTACGGCGCCTACGAGCGCAATGCGGTGGACACCACGCTGTGGTCGGTGGGTGCATGGTTCAAGCCGATCGACCCGCTCAAGCTGATGGCCACGTACCAGAAGCAGGACCAGACCGAAAGCGTGCTGATCAACCCGGAAACCAAGGCCTGGGTGTTGGGCGCCAACTACACGCTGGGACCGGGCCTGGTGCGCGCCGGTTACGGCCAGAAACGTCCCGATAACCAGTTGAACAGTCCGGCCATCGCCAAGACCAGGCAGTTCTCGCTCGGCTACGACTACAACCTGTCGCCGCGCACCTACCTGTACGTGGACGCCACGCGCAAGAAAGCGGCGACCGCGTTCAACTTCTACAGTATCGGCGTGCACCACAACTTCTGATACAGGTTCGGGCCGCGCACTCGGGAAGAACTGCCGGCAGGGATGGGATCACGGACAAGCCAAGCTTGTCCGTTTTTTTTCCCGGCGTCGGGTAGAATGGCTGACCAAGATTTCCACTTCGTTTCTGATAGAGCAGCCATGACCGTCCAACTGGATTCCACACTAGTCGCGCAGTACATCACCGAACATCCGAACTTCTTCGACGAGCATGCAGACTTGCTCGGTGAAATCAAACTAGCGAGCCCGATCACGGGCCGCGCCGTCTCGCTGCAAGAGCGGCAAATGGAAGTGATGCGGGAAAAGTACAAAACACTGGAACTGCGCATGAGCAACCTGATGCGCCTGGCCTCGGAAAACGAAGCGATCGCCAACAAGTTCCACCGCTGGACCAAGGTGTTGCTGGAAGCGGAAGATGTGGGTTCCATGCCACACTCGGTCGTCAGCGGCCTGAAGTCCGCGTTCGACGTGCCGCAAGTGACGGTACGCCTGTGGAACACCGCGCCCGACTATGCCGACGAATGGTTCACCAAGGGCGTCACCGATGACGTGCGCATCTTTGCCAACAGCCTGCTGGCGCCTTATTGCGGCAGCAACAAGGACTTCGAAGCCGTGCGCTGGCTCGACGATCCGGCCAGCGTGGTATCCACCGTGATCATCCCGCTGCGCAAGGCCGGCGACAAGCAGGCGTTCGGCTTGCTGGTGATGGGCTCGGCCGATGCCGGCCGCTTCACGTCGCTGATGGCCACCGATTTCCTGGTCCACATGGGCGAGACCAGCAGCACCGCGCTGGCCTGGCTGCTGGCCTGATCATGACGGACGCGGCCGTCGCTGCCACCGACGCCGCACCCGCCGCTGCCGCTGCCCGGCACGACCGGATCGCCGCCTACCTGGCGCACCTGCGCCACGGACGGCAACTGTCCTCCCACACCACGGCCGCCTACGGCCGCGATCTGCAGGAACTGGCCACGCTGGTGGACGGCCGCGACTGGGTCGACGTCGACCAGCACCTGGTCCGCCGCCTGGCCGCCAAACTGCATGCGCGCGAACTCGACCCGCGCTCGATCGCCCGCAAGCTGTCGAGCTGGCGCGGCTTTTTCGACTGGCTTTCCACCCAAATCACCCTGCCCGCCAATCCGGTACAAGGCGTGCGCGCGCCCAAGCGGGCGAAAACCCTGCCGCGCGCGCTGTCGGTCGATGATGCCGTGCAGCTGGTGACGCCAACCGCACCGCGCGCCGGCACCGGCGCCGAACCGGCCGACCTGTGCAACCGCGCGATGTTCGAACTGCTGTATTCGAGCGGGCTGCGGGTGTCGGAACTGGCCGGCCTCGACGCCACGCCGGACAAGGACGCGCTGGGATGGGTGGTGCTGGACAACCGCGAGGTGATCGTCACCGGCAAGGGCAACAAGCGTCGCGTGGTGCCGGTGGGCAGCGCCGCGCTCGAGGCATTGGCCGCCTGGCTGGCCGTGCGCCCCGCGCCGCTGGACGGCAGCAATGCCTTGTTTCTAAGCAGTCGCGGCACGCGGGTGTCGCCGCGCGTGATCCAGCAGCGGCTGCGCACGCACGGCGTGGCCACTGGCGCGCCGGTACACGTGCACCCGCACATGCTGCGCCACTCGTTTGCGTCGCACGTGCTGCAATCGTCGGGCGACTTGCGGGCGGTGCAGGAGATGCTGGGCCACGCCAGCATCAGCTCCACCCAGGTTTATACCGCGCTCGACTTCCAGCACCTGGCCGAGGTGTACGACAAGGCGCACCCGCGCGCAAAAATCAAATAGCAAAAAAAGCGTACTGACACCGCTCAATCGGACGAACCGGGGGCGCTCTTGATTTTCCGGCATAATCCACCGATTGCATTTTTGCACTTGATCCCCATCTAGGGTTTCCTCTTCTATTCTCAGCTGACTGGCGCGCATCATGTCCTTGATACCTACCACCATCCTCACCGGCTTTCTTGGCGCCGGCAAGACCACCTTGCTCAACCGCATACTGCAGGAGCCGCACGGCATGCGCATTGCCGTGATTGAAAACGAGTTTGGCCAGGAAAATATCGACAATGAAATCCTGGTCCAGGACAGCGGCGAGCAAATTGTCGAAATGAACAACGGCTGCATCTGCTGCACCGTACGTGGCGACCTGATCGTGGCATTGACCGGCCTGGCGCAAAAGCGCGAGAAAGGTGAACTCAACTTTGACCGCGTGGTGATCGAAACCACGGGCCTGGCCAATCCCGGCCCGGTGGCGCAAACCTTCTTCGTGGACGAAGAAGTGGGCGCCCACTTCATGCTCGATGCCGTGGTCACCGTGGTCGATGCGCGCCATGCCATGGACCAGCTGGACCAGCACGAGGAAGCGCAGCGCCAGGTAGGCTTTGCCGACAAGCTGCTGCTGTCGAAAACCGACCTGGTCACGCCGGAAGAACTGGCGACACTGACCGCACGCCTGAAACGCATCAACCCGCGCGCGCCGATCAGCACCGCCGACTTCGGCCGGGCGCCGCTGGCCGAGGTAATGAACCTGAAAGGGTTCAACCTGAACGACAAACTCGAGCTTGATCCTGATTTCCTGGCAACCGAGCAGACCCACGACGACGACCACGTCCATGACGAACATTGCGGCCACGGGCACGACCATCACGACCATGGTCACGAGCACAACCACCACCACGGCCACCACAGCGACGATATCGCGGCGTTTGTGTTCAAAAGTACACGCCCGTTCGACACCGCCAAGCTGGACGAGTTCCTTGGCGGCCTGATCAACGTATATGGCCCTCGCATGCTGCGTTACAAAGGCGTATTGTTAATGCAGGATGCGGACCGCAAGGTGGTATTCCAGGGCGTGCACCAGATCATGGGCAGCGACCTGGGCGCCAAATGGGGCGAAAACGACGTTCGTGGCAGCAAAATGGTGTTTATAGGTAAAAATCTGCCAAAAGACATCTTTATTAGCGGATTAGAACAATGTCTGGTATAAACTATCCGGGTTTTGTGGGATAGCATAAACACCA
>Ga0308164_10000726_pt1 | contig 46377 bp, 54 predicted proteins | sample PhyTR2_FD_201031 | JGI IMG/M metagenome (GOLD analysis project Ga0308164, IMG submission 201031) | Phyllosphere microbial communities from UC Gill Tract Community Farm, Albany, California, United States - DLSLT.R2 | ecosystem: Host-associated > Plants > Phyllosphere > Unclassified | place: USA...
GTCTGAATGCGATTCAAAACCTCGGCGCGATGGATATTCTCTGCACCGACAAAACCGGCACGCTGACGCAGGACAACATCATTCTGGAGCATCATCTGGATTGTGCTGGCGTGGAGAACTCACGCGTACTGATGCTGAGCTGGCTCAACAGCCACTATCAAAGCGGCACGCTGAATCTGATGGATCGCGCCATTTTGCAGTACGGCAAAAACCGCGTCAGCGAAGCGGTGAGTGATACCTATATCAAAGTGGATGAGCTGCCATTTGATTTCATTCGCCGTCGCGTCTCGGTGGTGGTGCGCGATCGTCGTCTCAATCAACAGATGCTGATTTGTAAAGGCGCGGTGGAAGAGATGCTGAGCATCGCGACTGCCGAGCGTGAAGGCAAACTGGTGCAGCCGCTGAACGAAACGCGTCGTGCAGAACTGCTGGCGCTGGCTCATCAATACAATGAGCAGGGTTTCCGCGTGCTGCTGGTGGCGAGCCGCGTGCTGGCGGATCCGGGTTTACAGCAGCCGCTGAGCGTGGCGGATGAGCAAGGCTTAACGGTAGAAGGGCTGCTGACCTTCCTCGATCCACCGAAAGAGAGCGCCGCCAAAGCCATCGGCGCGCTGCGCGACAATGGCGTTAGCGTCAAAGTCTTGACCGGTGATAATCCGGTGGTGACCGCGCGCATTTGCCAGCAGGTTGGCATCGACAGCGGCGCGATCGTCACCGGCGACCAAATTGCCCTGATGAGCGACGAGCAGTTGGCAGACGCCGCCGCACAGAGTGCGGTATTCGCTAAACTCACGCCGCTGCAGAAATCACGCATCCTGCGCGCGCTACAGCAGCAGGGCCACACCGTTGGCTTCCTTGGCGACGGGATTAATGATGCGCCGGCGCTGCGTGATGCTGATGTCGGGATTTCCGTTGATAGCGCGGCGGACATCGCTAAAGAGTCCTCCGATATCATCCTGCTGGAAAAAGATTTGATGGTGCTGGAAGAGGGCGTAATGAAGGGACGCGAAACCTTCGGCAACATCATTAAGTACCTGAACATGACCGCCAGCTCGAACTTCGGCAACGTGTTCTCGGTGTTGGTGGCGAGCGCCTTTATTCCGTTCCTGCCGATGCTGGCGATTCATCTGCTGATTCAGAACCTGATGTACGATCTGTCCCAGCTGGCACTGCCGTGGGACAAAATGGACCGCGAGTTCCTGCGTAAGCCGCGTAAATGGGACGCGCGTAATATCAAACGCTTTATGCTGTGGATTGGGCCAACGTCGTCGATTTTCGATATCACCACTTTTGCGCTGATGTGGTACGTGTTCGCGGCGAATACGCCAGAAATGCAGTCGCTGTTCCAGTCCGGCTGGTTTATTGAAGGCTTGCTGTCGCAAACGCTGGTGGTGCACATGCTGCGCACGCAAAAGATTCCGTTTATCCAGAGCCGTGCGGCGCTGCCGGTGCTGCTGACCACTGCGTGTGTGATGATCGCCGGCATTCTGCTGCCGTTCTCACCGCTGGGCGCGATGGTGGGATTGGTGCCGCTGCCATGGTCTTACTTCCCATGGCTGGTGGCAACGCTGCTCGGGTATTGCGTGGTCGCGCAGGGCATGAAAATGCTCTACATCAAGCGCTTTGGTCAGTGGTTTTAAACACATGGAGGTGAAATGCGTAACCGCAATCTCAATAAGGTGGTGTTTCACCTGATAATGATGATGGTTGTCATGGTGGTGTTAACGCTGGTGTTTCGTTAATGAAAAAAGGGCAGGATTTCCTGCCCTTTTCTTTACTCTTCGTCGGGCTGGTAATACTGCACGCCGATCTCAATGCGCTCGCGGCCGCTAGCTACGCGATGACGATTGCTGTCGCGCAGCGAATAGATGCAGCCGCAATACTCCTGCTGATAGAAACGTTCGCGCTTGCTGATTTCAATCATGCGTGACGAACCGCCACCTTTCCGCCAGTTAAATTCCCAGTAGAGCATATCGGGATAGTGCGCCGCCGCGCGCACGCCGCAGTCGTTGATCTGCTGCATATTCTTCCAGCGCGAAATACCGAGTGAACTGGTGATCACCGGGAAACCGTTCTCATGTGCATACAGCGCGGTGCGTTCAAAGCGCATGTCGAAACACATGGTGCAGCGCACGCCACGTTCCGGTTCCCACTCCATGCCACGCGCCCGCTCAAACCAATTGTCTTTATCATAATCGGCATCAACAAAGGGCACGCCAAACTGCTCGGCAAAGCGGATATTCTCCTCTTTACGCAGCTCATACTCTTTCAGCGGATGAATGTTTGGGTTGTAGAAGAAGATGGTGTAATCGATGCCGGAAGCCAGCATCGCTTCCATCACTTCGCCCGAGCAGGGCGCACAGCAGGAGTGCAACAGGACTTTATTATGACCGTTGGGTAAGGGCAGCGGCTGGCGGGTAAAGGTGTCAGACATGAGCATTATTGGTTAATGGAGTGTTGGGTAAAGTCTAAGGGGATAGCGTTAAAGATGCAAAGTTGAGGAAAACAGGCAATAAAAAAGGCCGCAAACGCGGCCCCTGGATTGAGCGACGAACGTTATTCAGTCACTTTCTTTTTCAGATCGCTGGCACCTTCTTTGGTTTTATTCCAGCCTTTCTGCGTGCCTTCTTTGGTGGCATCCCAACCTTTCTCAGAACCTTCTTTGGTTTTGTTCCAGGCTTTCTGCGTACCTTCGCTGGCTTTGCTGGTCAGGTTATCGCTTTTACCTTCTGCCGCATGCTTCGCTTTCAGCTGCTGCTCTTTACCTTCGTTCTGCGCCTGATGCAGTTTTTCTTTAGCGGTATTCGCACCGGCCTGCGCGTTAGCGACAGTTTCATCAGTTGCATGTGTGGTCGCGGCAAAAGCCGAAGATGCCATCAGAATGGCTGACAGTGCAATAATGGTCTTTTTCATAATTCCCTCTTTCATGAAATATGTCGTCTCAGGTAATCATCCTGGCACAGGCCGGGATGGAAAGATTTAAGAATAAACCAGGAATGAAAAAGGTCTAGTTTCGCTGGCAAAATCACCAGTAGATAGCATTTTAGGTTGTTGCAGGAAGGGATAAGAGCCACCTGAGCGGTGGCTCTGCAATATTAATCTGCTATCTGCCTGGCGCAGCATAGCAGTGGCGCAACGTGCAACGGTTGCGTACCGAGGTTGGCAATCAGGGATTGAACGTTACGCTGGTAACGTTGTGGAATCCGGGTGGCAATAAACACGCGATAGTCGAGGCGTTTATCGCCAGCCTGCCTGAGCTGTGGAGCCGCCTCTACTCTTCGTCGCGCTCTTTAGCGGCGCGCTGACGATCATAGAACTCATCTTCGGCGGCGATGATCTCATCCATCAATGAGTTCATATCCACTTCATGCACCTCTTCTACGAAGAGACCGGTGAGTGGCGTTTCTGGCGTCAGCTTTCCATCTTCATATAACTGCCAGATCTCTTTCGCATAGCGCGTTTGCAAAATCTGCGGAGCATATTGCCCGTAATAGGCGGTGATGTTGTTCACATCGCGCTCAAACATCGATTCCGCGTGGTTGTTTGCCGCGGCATCAACCGCTTGTGGCAAGTCGATAATCACCGGTCCGTTGGCATCCTGCAGCACGTTGAATTCCGACAGGTCGCCATGAACAATGCCGGCGCACAGCATGCGCACGATATTGCGGATCATGGTATCGAAATCCTTCAGGGCGTTCTCTTCGGTCAGGAACACATCGCTCAGGCGTGGCGCAACCAGACCTTCTGCGTCTGTGACCAGCTCCATCAACAAAACGCCGTCGATGCAAATGTAGGGCTGCGGGACGCGTACGCCAGCATTCGCCAGGCGGAATAACGCATCAACTTCCGCGCTTTGCCAGGTCTCTTCTTGCTGCTTGCGCCCGAATTTCGACCCTTTTTGCATCGCACGTGAATTACGGCTGTTGCGGACTTTGCGCCCTTCCTGATAATGCACGGCCTGCTTGAAACTTCGTTGTGTGGCGTCCTTGTACACTTTCGCACACTGGATTTTGCCGCCCGTTAACACGGTATAAACGTCAGCTTCTTTGCCGCTTCTTAGTCTTTGTAGTACTTCATCTACCAGGCCATCATCGACGAGAGGCTGGAGTCGGTTTGGGATTTTCATGCGAGTCGCCTTGAAAGAGTCCAGATACAAAAAAGCCCGTAAGGCTTGCGCCATACGGGCTCTTAGGACTTCATCGAATGACTCTGGTAATCATCGATGGAGAATTTTGGTGGGCTGGCGGAATCTGAACATAATCCGCAAACTCATGTATTTAGGTGACTTTATCTAATTCAACTTTGTGTTGTGTACCTAAACGTGTACCAATTATTAGATCTCATACCCCGGAACGGCTTTGCTAGGATAACCAATGGTCAGCCTAAAATCCAAAATAAAATGATTTTAAGGAAAAGTGTTCACACTGTTCACTATAGGTTATTTTTTATTAAATTCATGGTGTTAGGTAGTGAAGGGGTTGAGTCGGGGTGTGCACTAAGGGTGATCACCTTGACCGAGATGATAAAAACCGAGCTGCTCCGGTTTCTGAGAGGCAGGTAATGCTAATTGGCAGTACCTGCCTCGGTGTAATCGTATATGGTATGTGGGTAATAAATTATGGTCGATTAATAATTGTAAATCTTAGCTGTTTCAATCAATGAATCTAAAATTAGTTTTTTAACTTTAAATTCATTTACTTTTTGCTCGGCAGTTAAGTTTTTTAGGTTTTTTTTAGGCTCTAATAGTAGTTCGATTTGTAAATCAATAATAGGTTGAACGACTTTAATTTTACCTAGGTTAGTTTTTGCTTCAGGCATCGCAAAGTTTAATGTGTCATCACGCTCAACAGTCTTTATTTCGCCTCGTTTTCCCATGAATAACTTACCCACGCCATTTTCATGATCATAAGAATTATCTTTCACGTAGTCATCATCATAGAAACTAGGTTGAGATTCTTTGTAAATCTTGAAAATTGGTTGAGCTATAAAAATGCAAGGAGTGTATAATTTAGAACTAAATATTTTTGGCGATCTTTTCTTTGTTGCTCTACCTAGAATAACATCTACTGTTTCCAAATCTGGAGTTGGGATTTCGAGTTTTTTATATGGAAATCCTAGTTTTCTAGAGACTATAAGGTCTGAAGAGCAATTTACAAAAATTAAATTATTAACTCTAAGAGTCAGCGCAGTAGGGCTAAGCATAAAACCAATTGTATTAATTCCTGAAATGTTGAGCGTTTTACCTTCTTGGTAGGTGTTGGTAATTGAAAGGTATCTGTCTTTTATTCCTTTTCGCTGATTGATATAATACTTTGGAGTCATTGTGAAAAAGTCTTTGTTAAGATACTTTACCCCTAGCCAAGCACTTATGCGGATTTTATCAAACCAATCAAGTAGTAATTCAATGTCCAGGCCAGTTACATCTTGGTCAAGTAGTAGTTTTTCCATGATAGGTTTAACTTTCCCCTCAATTACCGCAAAGGCATCATTGCATGATTTACATGCTGGGAAAGTGTATGAAAGTGAGTTAAATACTATCTCTTTTTTTGTGTCCCAGTTTGAGCCTACTGACATTTCTTTTTTATCAAACTCAGTCATTTTTAATAACCATTTTGGGAATACATGTTCTTTGTTTTTATCGTTAGGTTGGTTGCCACAAAAAACGCACGCTGGTTTCATTTCTTTATTCCTTGATGTTTGATTGTTTTATTTATTATCCTTCTTGATGTTTTTTTGTCAATGCGAAAATTAATGTTTCTAAATGAAAGTGTGAAGGGGGTGTGATGTAATGATGATATTAATTAACCCTGTGCCTGCTAATTCTAACTCAACTGTTTAGGTGTTTGGTTAGTGCTGGGGTTTATTTTCATTGCTAATGTAAAGGTTGAAGTGTCTAAATTTAATTTCTCTGAGAGGAATATTATCTTGTCGATCAATGCTAAATTTTTTGACATTAAGAGTGCTATCAAATTTCTTCGATAAGAAATAAAAAACCGGCCTAAACCGGTTTAGATCAAATGATGTTATCAGGCGCTACATGCAGGCAACCAATCTGCCTCGCTGTCCTCATGCAACATTAGATTGGTTTGTACGCCGTTATTAGTTCGTCTCTTAAGCAGTACGCGCTCATACTCTTTCAGCGTCTGTGGCACCGCCTGACCGAAGGCCGTCAGGCTCAGCGGATGCTGATGCCCTCGCGATTCCATAAACGACAAGTACGCATGATAGAGATAGCGCTTCGGATTTATCGGACGAATGTTGGCGTTGCCGATAAACAGCCCGTTTGGCGTGCTCAACGGCATCAGGTAGCCACAGAAATCGACCAGCGGATCGGCCTGGCGTTTTATCTCCAGCGCTTCGCCGGATGATTGCTGTGCCTGTAACAGCTCGCGCGCTTCATCCGGTGACGCGAAGCGCTGCATCAGGTGACGAACAATCACGGCCAACTCAGTACTGATTTTGTCCAGTAGCTGCGGGTCGCGCTCTTTAGCCGGTATCACTTCCGGGAAGGTAAGGATTACCCGGCGACGTGATACACCGCCGCTGCGATCGCTGAAACGCATCGGGTTGTTATTCACCGCCAGAATCACTGCCGGGATTTGGGTTGAATAGGCATCGCGATATTTGGGATCGATGGATACCGCATCACCGCCGGTAATCGCCTTAATGCCCGCACCGTCGCCGCTCCATTTCTCCTGATCGGGCAGAATAATCAGCGAGAATCCCACTACGCTGGCGCGTTCCCGCGATGATTCCAGCGTGTCGATCGTGGCGGACGTGGTGTTATCGCGGCCAGCGAGCAGCGTGGCTATCGAGGCTAACACGCTTTTCCCGCTTCCACCGGGACCAGTCACCTCGAGGAACATCTGCCAGTCGTAGCGGTTTGCCAGCACCATAAATAACGCCGCGAGGATGCGCTCCTGCTTGTCGTCATTGTTTCCTGCCGCCCGCGTTAACCAGCGGTAAAAGTTAGGTGCGTGATCTGCGAGATTTTCACCGGGGCGCGGCGCGGAGTAATCAACGCTGTTTACCGTGCGCAGCCAGTTCTCGCGGCGGTGCGGGCTAAAAGTGCCGTTCGTCGTATCAAATACGCCGTTACGAAAACCAATCAGGCGGCGCGCCGGTTCGCCCATTTGCGGCACCATCAGTTTAAGCGTATCGAGGACACTGCCAATTCCGGCTGCTGAAAACGGTGCGCGCACCTTCTGAAACAGCGCGGCGATCTCGCGGCGTAGCATCTGCACCGGCATCACCTGCCAAGCGCCGTTATCATAGCGGCAGATTTCCTCGCCTACAGGCGGCACGGCCAGCGCCTGCCCGTAGTGATCGACCAGCAGCTCCGCTTTTTCGCTGGCGCTCATGGCTTTGAGATCGGCTTCGCTGACGGACTCAAACGGGCTTGGCTTGTGAGGTTGAGTGAAGGCGGTAAGTAGAGCCTGCGTCGCGATGTCGCCCTGTGCCAGCCAGACGTCGTTCCAGTCGCCGGTTTCAGGCGGTAAAGCGGCCTTGCCCTTACATGCTTTCGCGGCTTCCTCTGCCTTAAGCTGGCCTATGCCGTTGTCGTCGCGATCGGCGGCAATCAGCATCAGTGCATCAGGATTGGTTTTGCGCAGTTGCGCGGCAAGCGCCGGCAGATTATTGGCGCTGAGCGCGACATAAACCGGTTGCCCTGTCAGGCGCTGAACCGTCAGGCCGGTTGCATAACCTTCGGTGAGCCACAGCGTTTTGCCGTCAGGCTCGCCTGCAAGGTGATAAGCGCCTTTAACCTGACCGCCGGGCAGGGTGCGCTTGTCACCAGAGGCGCTGATTAGCTGGGCGTTAACTGTGTGGCCGGTTTCGTCGGTTAGCGGCACAACCAGGTCGCCAACTGCAAAACTTATACCGCCACAGCGCAGACCAGCAGCCAGCGTTAACGCCTGAGTGCTGTGCAGCCCTTTCGATAAAAGGTAGGCGTTATCCGTGCGGCTGAAGGCGGCGGCGAGCAACTTCTGCGCCCGTGCGGCGGCCTCAGATTGTGCGACTGCTTTATCAACTGTGTTCACCGTTGCTGTTGATACCGGTGGCAGCGCGCCGAGCATATCGGCGATTTTGATTGCCGCCTCTTTGGCGCTGACGTCGAGCGCCTTTTCGACCAGATTTAGGCCGTCACCTGCTCCGCACTGGTTGCAGTGCCACGTCCCGCGACCGTCCTGATTATCAAAGCGGAAACGATCTTTACCGCCGCAAACCGGGCATGCGCCGTGTCTGCCGCTGACGTGAATGCTGATGCCGAGCGCGGGCAGCAGTTGCGGCCAGAATCCGGCGGCCGCTTTTACTGTGTCTGAGACAATGTGCTTCATCTGCTGGATCTCCCTCAGTGCAACGTGGCGCGGCGAGTTGCCGCAAGCTGGCTGCAAAACAGCTCATCCATCATGGTTGCGCCGAGTCGTGTCAGTCGCGGCGGCGCGGTCAGCAGGTCAGGTTCAACCATATCGCCCAGCATGGTGCAGGCCATTTCCATTCCGGCTTCTGCGCCGTGGCGACGCACGTAAAATCCTTCCAGCTCGAGCGCGATGGTCATCTGCAGCTCGTCGAGCGTTGCCGAAACGGTGATACCCAGGGTTTTGCAGGCGTTGAGATAACCCTGCGCCAGCGCACGACGGTAAACGGCAGTGCGGACTTCAACAGGTAAGCAGGAATTATTAGCGGACATCATGGCGAGCCTCCGTGGCAAACATAAGGGATTCACAGGTTTCAACGACTTTACCGAGCTGGTCGGTGAGAAGGGCAACGACAGACGCGAGTGCAACACCATCCGGAACACAGTCGCTGGCGCTCATGCTGTTAACCGACTCGAACATGTCGAGAACGGTGACTCCAACAGAGTGCGCGTGCTGCAAACGAAGAAAGTCAGCGTGTGGAATGGGATAGGTGTCTTGATTATTCAGGCGCTGAGAAAGGGTGTTCATGCGATCACCGCCTTTACTGGCACGCGGCCAGCGAAGCACAGGACATAGTCGCGAATGAAGTTGGCGCGGGCTGTGCGCTCGTCTTTTGCCGCAAAGCGCAGCATACAGGGACGGGCAGCGCGATCGGTGCGGCGCACAGCGGCGAAAATAAAGGTGAATTTGGGATGAGCGGTGTTAATAACCGTAGCCAAGATGGCAGTCTCCTTGAAGTAGTTGTAATAACTACCACCGGAGTTCCTACACTCAATGGTGGTAGCCCAGACGGGGGTAGGAATACCGGCCTTCAAGGACACCGGCCAGCCCGAAGGCTGCCCCGCCTGAGCCACCATTGCCTGATAGGCATGACGGTTCACAGACCGCCACGCTGAAAGCTGGTGCACTAAGGCAACGACATAAAAAAACACGCATGGCGCGTGTATTGTCGCCTTGAAGTAACTCGGGTTCCTACGCCCGGCTGCCGATTTTGCGGCAGCGCGAAAACTGTATAACGACCGCTCGCCAGAGAAAAGGCTTTTTTCGTTCATTGGAGCATTTTCCCTAGCAATCGGTCAGGCCTTGATCGGACTGCTGCGGATTTGATCGGCGTTTGCTGTCAGCTTTGCCCGTTATGTGTTTTCTCGAGTGAGCTTTTTTGCCCATTACCGAAATATGGCCGTGCATCCCGCTGCTAAAAGAAGGTGAGGTTGGTGGCTTATCACTGAGTGCGTTTTTTAGGCTTTCAGCAATGAAGGCTGCTTCATCTTTGGTCAGAGGAAATGAGCTGGTGTTGAAATTCAGCGTGATCATGCTCTACCTCCGTCGCGCTGAGCGATGCGTGACTGCATCCAGCGATCAATTTCAGAGGCCAGCCATCCAACGTTTTTGCCGCTGAGGGAAATCTGCGCCGGAAACTGCTCACGGCTGATTAAGTCATAAATAGTTGAGCGGGAAAGGCCGCAGGTGTTGATCACTTCCGGCAGGCGCATAAAGCGATCGCGGGGATAAGAAACCTCACCAGTAAATGGCGGCAGTGGGGTTGAAGTGGATGAAGCTGCGTGCATGGTGTTACCTCATAATGAGTCCGGCCGGTGTTGTCCGGTTCCGGGTGTGTCTTTGGGTAACTCCCTATTTTGAGAATATTTTACCTAATGTAAACAACCCCTTGTACGGTGGTCTCTGGCTAAGAAGTGATCAAAAATTCATCGGTTGGTTAATATAGGTCAATATAGGTCAATATGGGTATTTGAGTGCTTTCGGAGCCTTTATTAAGAAGTAAAAGCAATTGATTAAGGTTTATTAATAGAAAAAAACTGTGGAATAGGCTTGCCAGAAAAAGGCTGGATTTATAAGAGCAGTGAAGACTAGTGAACACCGAGTGAAGACTTTGTCAGTAACTGCTCACTACTTTACTTACTGTATTTATTATCTTTTTTTCTTTAGTGAACAGTAGTGAATAGTTTTATAAGAATTAAAAGTCTTTGAAGTATGTTCCAGCCGCAATTTTGGGTTTGTTTGCTGAGCGACAGGCAGAAAGCAATGAAATGATTTGTCCGTTGGTGCACGACAGAATGTCCTCATCCTTTACAGACGATGCGAGACAACGATGAGCACAGCAGAAAACAAACCAGCCTCACTGATTCGATTTGAGAAAGCGCGAGCGGAACACACTGCGCAGATGACGGAATTTAATAGTGTTGTCGCTAATATCACCCGTTGCGAAAAAGAGCGTCAGGCCGCTATCGAGGCAGGTAAGGAAGCGGAAAGCAACTGGCGAACTAATTTTCGAAAATTGCGAGGTAATCTCACTGACGAACTTCGCGCCGAACATACACAGCGCATCGCCAGCCGCGAGCTGGCCGATGAGTTTGCGGGATTGTTGAAAGAACTGGAGTTAGATAAGCAATACGCCATGCTGTGCTGCTGCACTAGTGGTAAAGAGTTAGTCGAGTCACACAGTGCGGCCTTTACGGAATTTGCGGATTTACACTGGCAGTCGGCGCTGCGAAACATAAGCCCTTCGCTGCTATGGGCAATCAAACTGCGCATTCAGCGCGAAACAATCGCACCGACATTTGTTGGAGATGATCGCAACATTATGCGCGACATTGCCTGGCTTGTCGGTGAGGCTCTAACGCGGGCTGCTGCGGCGTTGCCTGATAATGCACTGAATGAAGCCCCGCTTCTGGAAAATATTGGTCTTTACCGGCCAGCGCTGACAGGTGTCGATATGAGCCTCTACAATTCTACTATGCGCCGAAGCAAATTGGCCGAGTCAATCCGTGATCAGCGTGCTGAACTGCAGGGAGGAGATCAGAAATGATGCACTGTCCTTATTGCAAAAGCCCGGCGCATGCGAAATCAAGCCGCTATATGTCTGAGCAGGTAAAAGAGCGCTATCACCAGTGCACAAATCTGGATTGTTCCTGCACGTTTAAGACGAACGAAAGCATCACGAAAGTCATAACCTCGCCGCCACCACAGGAAACAGTTGAGGAAGTTGCGGCAATGCCGGTTAAAGAACGGCAGACGCTAGGCCGATACGGCTCAGGATTTCGTATTACTCACTAACTCTCAAAGCCGCTAATCAAACAGCGGCTTTTTTGTATCTGCTATTCGCCATTCGAAAGTCTTTTTTCTGGCAAGCCGGTTTGTAAAGAGCCGTGCATGCATAGGGTGCATGGATTTGCATGCAAGATCATGCGCCAACAGTATGCGCTGAGGCTATACAGGGTGTGGCTCAGATGGCTTTATGCACCTGCATGAAAAGCGGTGCATAAAGCGGGCAGGCGAGGGGGGGATAGCATTGCGCGCCAATGCGAGCATTGAAAAAGTAAACCTATAAAAGCATTGGATTAAAATATGTGCAGTAAAAAAAATAACTATATGTTTTTTATGTGTTTTTTGTAATTCAGTTTCTTTTGTTTTAATGCTTTAATTGAATTGTACAAAAAAATTAATGCTTATGCCCTTTTACTACACAGAGATCACAAATACTTAAGGAATAAGATGACTTCGATTACCCCGGCAAACAAGATGGTAGGGCTGATTCTAAACGATGAGTGGGAAGTGAAAAAACTAATACCTGTAGGTGCTAAAACAGGTGTTGGAACAGGTGGGAACTTTTCTGCATCTTATGAAGTTGAGAATATTAACACAAAGAAAATAGCTTTTTTGAAGGCTTTTGATTTTGAAAAAACAATGCAAGAAGCTATGGCAAAAGGCCATGACTTTATGAAGGTGATGTCGGCATTAACATCTGATTATCAATTTGAGGATAGACTCAATGAAATTTGCGTTGAGAAGAGGATGCGAAATGTAATCAAGGTGATGAATAAAGGGCAATGTATTATTGATTCAAGAATTGTTCCATATTTGATTATGGAGCTAGCAGAGGCTGGCGACATTAGAATGTATGTCGAAAGAACGAAAGATGTTAGTTTGGCTATGAAGTTAGGGTATTTAAAGGATGTAACATTAGGGATTAGACAATTACATTCTGCGAACATAGCGCATCAGGATCTTAAACCTTCAAATGTCATGGTTTTTAAGTCGCTGGGTGCAAAGGTTGGTGATTTAGGTAGGGCAAGTATGCAGGGGGTTTCGCATCGGTTTGATAACCTAACTATCTCTGGTGATCAAAATTATGCCCCGCCGGAACAATTATATGGATTTATTGCACCTGAATGGGTTGATAGAAGACAGCGCTGTGATCTGTATCAATTGGGTTCGATAGCATCTTTCCTATTTACAGGTAGAACAGTTAATAATTTAATGAAAGAGTTTGTTCCAATTGAGATTGCTCCGTCAAGGTGGGGAGGGAGCGGAAACCAATATGAACTGGCGTTACCATATCTTGAGAAAGCATTTTCAAATTCATTAGAGGTTTTTGACGGGATTCATCCTGATTGGCTTGGTGAGGGTATAAAAAAAATAGTCATGCAATGTAGCCATCCAAGCTATGAAATGAGAAGCATGCATAAACCAGGTAATAAACCTAAAGCGGACTTAGGATTGGAAAGACTTGTCAGCCAGTTTGACTTTTTAATCCAAAAGCTAAAGGTTTATGGAATGAGTAATTCGAAGGGGGACAAATGAGTTTCTTTGACAAAGACGAAAGGTTGCTTCTTCCTGAGTGGTTAAAGACTGGCAATGCTTTGAACTCTTATGAAGTTAAACCATTCAGTGACGTAAGATCGGAGCCGCTAGAAGATAATACTGATATGTTATATGAAGAGTTTTCTAATAACAAATCACTGGATAAAGCAATTGAGTTATTAAATATTTCATTTATCGAGAATAGAGAGGCTGAATCAAGAATAGCAGCTAAATATGTTGTTCAGGGTTTCGATTTACCTCCTCAGATCCTTAATCTAGCAAAGTATGTTCTCAAAGGAGGAATGGAGTTTGATGAGGAGCAAGATGAAAAAAAAACCGCTATAGGTTTGACCAGAGACTGGCTTCGAGAAAATCCGAAAGATACTCTTGGGTGGCTTGATCTCGCGAGAGAATATGCGGCTATTGGAAAAATGGACGCAGCTGAGAAAGCTATTACTGTTAGTTTAAACTTACAACCACACCATCGTTTAGTTGTAAGAAATGCATCAAGGTTTTTTGTTAACCGCAATCAAAATGACATTGCTCACAAGATTTTGTTAAAACAACCTAATCTTAAAGAAGATCCTTGGCTTCTTTCTGCAGAAATAGCTGTTGCTGAAAGTTATAATAGGCCGCAAAAGTTAGTTAATCATGCAAGGAGAATTATTGATTCGAGAAAGTACGCTGCGTCACATTTAACAGAGCTCGAAAGTTCAATTGCTACATTGGAGTTGTCTAATGGTCTAATTAAAAAAGCAAGGAAACTGTATGTTAGCTCACTAGAGAAACCTACTGACAATTCACTTGCTCAAGCTAAATGGGCCGAAAGGAGTTCCCATATACCAAATTTAGTTAGCAGCGACCTACTTGCGAATCATCAAGGGGCATATGAGGCAAAGTTTTGGGAGAAATACTATAAATATGAAATACCTGAGGCAATTGAGTTAGGGCTTAAATGGTTCAATGAAGAGCCATATTCAGTACAACCAGCAATCATGGTGAGTTATTTAGCTTCGCTGTTAGATGATTATGTTTTGTGCTTGAGAATTACCAAGCTCGGTTTGAATATTGATAAAAACAATGAAATCCTTCAGCTTAATAAAGTTTTTTCGGAATTGTGCTTGCTAACCACCGAAAACCAATACGAAATTGATGAGTTTTTTCACGAGCATGAAATATTGCTAAAATTCTTAACTAAAAAAGAAGATAAAGTTACGGTTGGGCAAGCATATGCAAATTTAGGGCTTCTTCATTATAAAGCCAATCAGCCTGATCTTGGTAGGGAATACTATGATATGGCATCAGAGACTTTCGCAAAAATAAAAAGCACATCTTATTTAGTTGCACTGATGAATCACTATAGAGAATCAGTAATATCAAAGTCGCCATGGGCTGATGAACTCTTTGATAAAATGAGTAATGAGGTAATTAACTTTAACTCAAAAAAGGAACCCGCAATTATTTATTATTTTGCAAAAATGAGCTTGCTCAAAGAAAATCCTCTGAGGTGGGAGGATGTCAAGGCTGCTAAGTTGGATTTGAGTTTTTTAAATAAAGATTCAGTTTCTAAAGAAAGAGTGGTTAGTTTCGATTATGACCCCAAAAATCCAACAATAACCATTTCAAAGAAATAGCTTAATGGCCTAATGATTATACATTAGGCTTATAGTTAATTTTTAGAGACAAATAGTGCCCACCAATCCATAAGCTCTTTTCTTTGCTCTAAATAAATACTGCGATTATAAGCTCTTCGTACTTCATTTTTATCAGTATGAGCCAAAGCAGCTTCTATTACATCTGGATTTATTCCTGCTTCATTCATAGCTGTACTCGCAATGGAGCGCAAACCATGTGCAACTAATCTTTTGCCGTAACCAATTCTTTTCAAAGCCGCGTTTGCAGTTTGGCTATTCATCGCTTTTTTGGGATCATTTCTACTTGGAAAAACATGTTCACGATGATTACTGATAGATTCCATCACTTCCAGAATTTCTAAGGCTTTATGAGATAGTGGAATAATGTGTTCACGCTTAGCCTTCATTCGCTGCGCAGGAATTGTCCAGAGCTTGGCATCGAGATCAATTTCTGCCCACCGAGCGCCAGAAGCCTCGGATGGTCGCACGAGTGTAAGAAGCTGCCATTCAATAAGGCAACGCGTAGTAACGGAAAGATTAGACATAGTCAAAGAACGCATCAGCTTGGGCAACTCTTCTGGCCGCAACGTTGGCATGTTCTGCTTCTTGGGCTTTTCAAAAGCCATACCGACACCCGAAGCAGGATTCGCGTCAATCAACCCTATATTGACGGCATAAATCATGATCTCGTTGATGCGCTGTATCAACCGGCGAACTGTCTCAAGTGCCCCTCGAGCTTTAATCGGCTCCAGTGCTTCAACGATCGTTCTAGCCTTGAGCGCTTGAACAGGGATCTCACCGATAGTAGGGAAGATGTCCTTTTCCAGCGATCGCCAAATATCCTTCGCATAATCTTCGGTGACGCTTTTGCTTTTCAGCTGGAACCATCTCACAGCTACAACTGAGAAAATGCTATCCAGCTCAATTTGCCGTTGCTCTGAAACTTCCTCTTGCTGCTTCTGCGGGTCAATCCCTTGCGCAAGCAGCGACAGATATTGGTCACGCATTTGGCGTGCGACAGCGAGCGTAAGGGCGGGGTAAGAGCCTAGGCTGAGATTTGTGCGACTGCTGCTATTTGGCCGTTGGTAGCGAAAACGCCACAGCTTCTTGCCTGATGTTTTGACGAGCAGGAAAAGGCCATCGCCATCGTGCAGGGTGAAGTCTTTCTCTTGAGGCTTAGCTTTAAGGATTTCGTTATTGGTGAGGGGGCGTGTCATCCGCGCCATGACTGGTTTCCGTCCATAATTGGTACACGTTTTTGGTACACATTATAACGTGTACCAATTCGTGTACCAATTATCTCTGGATTCAGGCGGATCGTCTCGGAAGGTTAGAGACACAAAAAAGCCCGCAGGGCTTGTGCCATGCGGGCTTTCAGGACTTCTACGGATGACTCTGGAATCATCTTCGAAGGATTTTGGTGGAGCTGGCGGGAGTTGAACCCGCGTCCGAAATTACTACATACCTTCTTATATGTTTCACAATCAAAGACTTACATCTAAGTGTATGAAAAAGAATAGTATCGATTAGTATGCTTTAGTATCGGTTAGTATCTTTTTATTTAGCCCGTCGCCAAATTGCCGCCATTTTGGCGAGACCATTTTAAGTTTGCAAGTGGATTCTTGGTAATCGCATCTTCAAGATGTTCAGGTGCGAAGTGGGCATAGATCATGGTCATTTTTATGTCTGCGTGGCCGAGTATGTCTCTCAATACCAAAATGTTCCCGCCATTCATCATAAAGTGGCTGGCAAAAGTGTGGCGTAAAACGTGTGTGCATTGTCCTTCTGGCAGGTTAATGCGAGTACGCTCCATTGCCCGTTGGAAGGCTTTTCGGCAAGGACTAAACAATTGCCCATTAGATTTTGGTATCTCGTTATATAGTTCTTGTGAAATAGGGACAGACCTGTTTTTTTTAGTTTTAGTTTTGGTAAATGTCACCCGATACTGCGTAACTTGCGAACGATGCAAAGATTCAGCTTCATTCCAACGCGCACCAGTTGCAAGGCAGATTCTGGCAACAGTAAGTAAGTCTTTATTACCTGAATTTTCACACTCAGTTAGAATTAATTTAATTTCCTCATCATTTAGGAACGCTAATTCTGTTTGAGCAATTTTAAATGTTGGTAGTCCGCTCAATGGATTTGGTGCATTCCAGTGACCTAGCTTTTTCAACGTACCAAAGACAGAAGATAAATTAGCTTGCTCTAAATTAACTGTTTTGGGTTTAACTGGTTTTAAAGGGATGCCGTCTGAATCGCGAATGCCACCAACTAAACGCTTTTCACGATAGGTTGTGAACATTCCAGAAGTGACATCAATCGCATATGGATCTCCTAACCCATCGCAAATTATTTTCAATTTGGCCATAAGCCTTTTAGGGTCAGAAAGAGTCTGACCGTAGAGCGAATGCCATAGTTTTATTAAATCTGAAAGCCTACGATTATCCGCCTTCTCCCCAAGCCACGGCTTACTGTCAACCTCATCCATTTTGAAGTTCTCGAACGCAACTGCTTCACCCTTGGTGGCAAATTGTTTACGTACTCGTTTGCCGTCTCTGCCACCTGGATAACATTCGCAAAGCCATTTTCCCGAAGGTAATTTCCTAATTGTCATTTCAAACCTTTTTAGAAACGCCAACCACTTTCGATAGGATTTTTATCTCATTAACACCGCAATCAAAATGAACGCCGCCAGCAAGAACCCGAACCTTTTTTACGGGAATAAAAGCTAACTCTCTAATGCTTACCTTATTTTCTATTTCTACAAGCCATTGTCCGTCACTAAGCTCTTTAATAGCTTTATCTAAAAAGTAAAAGTCACCATTACTTCTTAAAACTAACGGGTCTTCCATTTCCACAGGCAGAAAAAGCTTATCAAATGAGATTGAACCAGAAGGCTTGAGTTCGCCATTCATCAGAACGTTGCTGGGTATAGAGACAATGTCTGAAGTCAGCGGGTCACGTTTGCGACCTTGACCAGACGTGAGCCATTCCAATGAAACACCAGTGTCTAATGCGCAGCGAACGATCAGCTCAGCAGGGAAAGTATTTCTTTTTGTCCAAGTTGAAAGCGTGTTAGGCGATAGCCCAACGTGCTCGCAGAGGTCATTTTTTATAAAGAAACCATAGGCTTCCATCACCCTATCAATTACGTCAGACGTTTTGACATCCCGCGATAAGTCCAAATGAACCTCCAAAAGAGTTTGACAAGGTTCGTATGGACGAATATAAATAGAGACGTCCAAATGAACCTTCTGGAGACCTACCGCTGCGAACGGAGGTCAATAGAGACCAGTAGATACTAAAAGATACGAATACGAACCAACCGACAGGAGATTTTGCATCATGAATGCACCTATTTCAATCAACATTCCTCGTGCTTGGGTTTACCCACTTGAGTTTGCTTTTTTAGAAAAGTTGTCAGTTCACACCGTCTACAAATGGAAGGAGCGCGGCGTTGTTGAGATCTTCCCTAAAAAGATTCGTAAGGGTTGCAAGCGTGCTGGCGGCAAAGTGCAGATTAAGTATCTGAAATACAAGGAAGAGCAGATACGTTTAGCCTTGGGGCATTCTAATTTTGTAATCAACGTGACAGGCGAGGAAATCAAAGTTCCAGATGAATACCGCCTTCCGAAGCGTTGCACGATTCAATAATGCATAAGTTCGAGGCTGTGAGCATGTACGATTATAAAGTTTCAGTACGCAATTACCTTGATGATGCTTGCCGCGCTTTTTCATTGGCGCACAACGTCACCGATGTTGCCAAGGCAGTTGGCATGCACCCTGCAACGCTGCGCAACAAGCTGAATCCTGAGCAATCCCATCAGCTGACTTTGCCTGAGCTGTTGGCAATTATCGATCACACCGAAGACCCCACGATTTTGGACGGCATGCTGCGCCAGATTAATTGCCAGCCATCAGTGCCGGTAAATAACGCTAAGCCAGAAAACATGCAGTTTTGCGCATTAACGGCTGTTGCCAGTGTTGGGGCTATAGCTGGGGAAGCGGTTTCAACGGAGAAGATGACCGTTGCACGCCGCAATCAGATTCTGGACAAGGCAAGTGATGCGATCCGCAGCCTGTCTTTGCTCGTCTATTCCGTTGAAGCCCGTTTCCAAACCATGCCGGTGTTGGCCGCTGCCGTCGATGTTGTCAGCGCCTCAATGCCCGGCATCGTTGCGTGAGGTCAGCCATGATCGTGTTTGTTAAGTATCTCAAGCGTCAATCACCTTCACCGCAGTTGCCATCCTTTGGCCACGGTTCAATAGCGTTGCCTGATGGCCGTCGCTGGAATCCGGGTTATGCCCGAAATGTGCAGGGGGAAAAGCGTGAGAGAAAATGATGAAAAATGGCTCGGTGTATTACGTCAGATGGTTTCTGGCCACAGCACGCAGGCTAATAAAATCTGGGAACGGCTGAGCGAGCATCAGCGCGGCGTCATATTGCATGCGGCTGGTCTCAAGGCTCGTCACTGTCGTTATTCGTGGGGGCAGTTTTCAGATCGCGAGCTGCATCAGATAAAGCGCGGCCTGCAACGCCTGAAATGCATGGTCGAAATGTTCAAGGGGCTTGGGTCACTGGCATTCCAGCAAGAAAAGAAACCTTCACCGTCTGCGCTCCAAGCAGCGCGTTCGGTTCCTACTGTGCCGGGTACGCCTGCACATGAATTGATTCAGGCGCGGCAGCAGCTGCGTCAACAAGTGGCCAATCGCGCCAGTTAAGGAGCAAGTATGAAAACTATTGCAGTAGAAAAGAAAGGGCTACTGGCGGATTTTCGCGACTGGGGAATAAGCGCCGAGTACGTAAACTACTTCATCGGTAAGTGTGATGATGATGGCGAATCGGTTGCACTTCGCACTTTCATTTTTAACGACACGATCCAGCTTCACGACTCCGTTCAATGGCTCTCAGCGTGCGCTGCCTTCTGGTGCCGCGCCTACCGCGAGGGCGAAAATAAGGTGGCGCAAATCGAGGCATTAAGTGCGATTCGTTCACTTTACTTTGCTGCGGGTTTTGTCAGCGCTTCGCCTGTAGTGGCGTTGATTCGTTCATGGTGGAGCAATACGTTTGAGCTTCATCAACTGCCAGCGCCGAACAAATCGCAGTCGCATAAAAGAGTTTTCCGCTCTGCGTTACTGAACTCTTCTTTCCTCCACCACTAAACCATAAAACGCACGATTTTGCGGCTTCCATTAAGGTGGCCGGGGATTCGTGCGTTCTGAATCTGGAAAAACACTATGAAAATGACTCGTCAGGATTTGCAGAGCAAGCCAGCCGACAGCACCAAACTGGTACAAGAGCTTTGCACACAAGCGCGAATTGAAGGCGGCAAAGATGTGGCCACTAAGGTTTCTGGCCGTCTTGACCGGCTGGCCACTCACGCCGCTAACAGCGATTTGTCAGCAGCTGAAATTGTTGAGCTGATTCGCCAGGAATTAGAAGCAATCGACTGTAAAGGGGGGGCGCTATGGCAGTAAGAGAACACTGCATCAAAATTGCGCCTCAGTACTTTAATGCGATTCTTGATGGTTCAAAGAAAGCTGAGCTTCGCAAAAATGATCGGGGTTATAGGGTTGGCGAGGTGTTGTCGCTGGTTGAGTTCAATCAGGGGAGCAGCACTGGCCGTGAATGGGCGGCGATTATCACTCACGTTTTACCCGTTCAGGATGTCATGCCAGCAGGCGAGGGCTGGGCGGTATTGTCCATTCAGCCATGTTCGCCAGCTGATGCACTGAGCTACAGGTATTTTGGAGATGCTCTGTGATAAATAAGCCTCCTTTCAAATGGGCAGGAAGTAAAGCCCGTGTTATGCCTGAGTTAAGTAAGCATCTTCCCGAAGGTAAGCGCTTGGTTGAGCCTTTTGCTGGCTCATGTGCGGTGATGATGAATACCGACTATGACGCCTATTTAATCGCTGATGCCAATCATCATTTAGTCAATGCCTACATCATGATGGCGCATCACACCGATGCGCTGTTGGCAGAGTTGGAGGTGTTGTTCTGTGCTGGAAGTGTGGGCACAGAATCGCAGCGCGGTGAGTTCTATTACTGCATGCGCACCAGGCTGAACCATGATGGCACTTTGACAGCTATCCAGAAGGCAGCGTGTTTTCTGTATCTAAATCGTCACGGTTATAACGGCATGTGCCGATACAACCTACGCGGCGAATTTAATGTGCCTTTTGGCAAATACAAGTCGCCTTACTTTCCTGCTAATGAAATCCGTGCATTTGCTGAAAAGGCCAAGCGCGCGGCATTCATTTGCGCTGACTTCACCGAAACACTGGCGCTTATTGTGCCGGGTGACGTGATTTACTGCGATCCCCCTTATAACCCGCTAACGGGCAAGGCCAGTTTTACAAATTACCATTCGACTGCCTTTAACACTGCATACCAGCAGCGTCTGGCTGGGATGCTGATTAATCTGGCTGATGCTGGCTATCCGGTTATCGCTTCAAACAGTGATAGCGATCTTACCCATTCCCAATATGGTCATGGTCAGTTCGACATGCACAAAATTTCTGTTGGTCGATCTGTTGGCGCAGCTACCGGCGGCGAAAGTGTCGCACCAGAAATCATTGCTGTGCGATTACCACAAGTAAGTGCTGGGGTTTGCGAGTGACAGCCGCTGCCACTATTGAGCACAACGGAGACTTTCACGCTGCTATTAAAATGCAGCGTGAGTTCTTTGCGCCCGGTGCGCCGAGCGATCTTACTCACACTGAGCTGAAACTCTGGCACTGCGACGCAACCGATCATGACTGGCGCAGCCAGTATCTGCACGATATTCCTGATTTTCTGGCCGGTTACTTTGGCCATCGTTATGAGTCTCTTCTCAAGTCAGCAAACAATGGTCGCCGCCGTGCCAATACGTTCTTGCGAGATACCATCGGAAAGAGCGTATTGCCACGCCTGAAGCTGGTTAATGAGGCATGGCGTCGCGATTACTCCGTAGGTATGCCTTCCCCCTTCAAAGATAATCTTGATGAACTTGCCGGTTATGGCCGTGACCGCATTCGCGATCTTGCCTACAACGTGGCCAGCCATCTTGGCGAAGCATTTCATTCCTGGGCAGAAATGACTGCGCCAGATGAAAAGCCTGATGAAGATGAATTGAAGCAGAGAACGGTGCAGGGCTATGTGTTTCTGGCTCAAGAAGCCTTGAAGTGCGGAACTACTCCACCTTATTGGTTCTCGGTGAAGAAGACGGGGAAGATAAAGCGCCGTAATGCGGAGAGTGCGATTTTACGCATGATTTCGCCAGAGTGGTGGCGTGTTCGCCTCCAGCGTCGTCGCGATCTGCAACGTGAGCACCTTTCAATTGCCGTCGGCCAAGTGCAGAAGGCGGCAAGTCCCTACGCTTCGCGCAGCACGCGCGGAGAATGGTTGGAGCAGAAAAAGCGCAACCGTGACTTTTTCAAAAAATTCGACCTGATTAACGAGGATGGTGATCGCATTGCGCTGGCTGAAATGGTCAACCGCAGCAATGCCAATCCGGCTATTCGTCGTTGCGAGCTTATGGCCAGAATGCGCGGCTTTGAAGATATCGCTAATCACGAGGGTTACGCGGGGGACTTTTATACGATCACCGCGCCTTCTCGTTTTCATGCCGTACACAACAAAGGTGGTTTTGTATCGCAATGGAATGGAGCAAGCCCGCGTGAAACTCAAAAATATCTTTGCTCAGTATGGGCCAAAATCCGCGCAGCACTATCGCGTGCGGATATTCACGTTTTTGGTTTTCGCGTTGTGGAGCCGCATCACGATGGTACACCGCACTGGCACATGCTGCTATTCATGCGCCCTGAGCACCTCGACGTAGTGCGAGACATTATGTGTTATCACGCCCGCATCGTTGACAGTGAGGAACTTAATTCCGAAAAGGCATTGAAAGCACGTTTCCACGTTGAACCAATCGATCCCGCTAAAGGCAGCGCTACGGGCTACATAGCCAAATACATATCTAAAAATATCGACGGCTACGGGTTGGGCGAAGAGGAAGACGGCGAGACCGGCGGCGAAGCGCGCGAAATGGCCAAGGCTGTTTCTGCTTGGGCTTCCCGCTGGCGCATCCGTCAATTTCAACAAATCGGCGGCGCGCCTGTGACTGTGTGGCGCGAGTTGCGCCGTTTGGGCGATACGGTAGCGAGCAATCCAGAAATGGATGCTGTGCTTGCTGCCGCCAGTGTTGCCGTGGATTGGGCTGCCTACACTGAAGCACAGGGCGGTGCGTTGGTTAAGCGCCGTGATCTGGTGGTGCGTCTGGCCTACGAGATAACCGAGTGTGGTAATGATTACGGCGAAGACGTCCAGCGCGTGCAGGGCGTCTATTGCCCGCAGACTTTTGGATCTGAAATTCCAACGCGTCTAGTTAAGTGGGAAAAGGTCGCCAAACTTGCCGAAGCGCCAGCGAAGGCGGCCTTTGACCTTGAATTTAATCCCCCTTGGAGTTCTGTCAATAACTGTACGGGGCCACAGCGCCGCAGGTTAGAGCTGGAATTAAAAGCGAGAGGTTTTGAAGGCAATGAAGATGAAATAGCGATATTGCTTAAGGGAAGCGGCATCACATTTAGAGGACATGGGGCAGTGAAATATAAAGCGGGGCGACTGATTGATGCGGTTGATACCAATGATGACGAGTGTTGGCCAGGGTGGTTTTGTGGTTAGTGGCTAATTTTTAACATTTTTGTTGAGCATTTATGGACTAAAAAAAGGTTCATATTTCCTTACAGTTGATATACTGTATGCTTGTACAGTGTTTTGAGGAGGCAGAATGGCAGATTTGTTCGGCGAGATTTTGCAGGCTAGAAAGATTGAGTTGCTGTCGAGGGTTGCAGCTGATCTCGATTTGGAGAGCGATGAGAGAAGAGTATTTCTTTCTCTAATTCATGATTTGTCTTATGAACTTGTAGGATGCTTAAACGAAAAAGAAAGGGAAATCAAAAGCCTCTATTGTCGAGGCTTTGAGACAACATAAGTTCAGTGACTAGGCTGTAAGAGGTTAAGAGCCATTTGCTTTTGCTCTGGTGACATTGAGCTAACGATCTGCTGAATCAACATATTTCCTGTTTTTGCACTAGGACTAAGTGTGTGGGAAAAAGTCAGATTCATAACAAAAGTATGACCACACTCAACATCGGCGCATGAACAATAAATATCCGCCAGCTCTTTATGTTTTCGGTTGGTTTTACGGATAACCGCTTTTGAACCGCACTCTGGACACTCGATTTTTAACACGCGCATTTTTGCGGCTCCGGCATGGAAGTTATGCCTGGATTTTATACGTTTTAGCATTACACCGCATCCTTGTTCGTTGATTCTTGGTCAAATTTTAGGTAAAGGTGTTCCGGCACGTCCGGATCACCATTGACCGCACTCATGAACCGGCGCTGTAACGGCAACACTTCATTTTTCTTGTAGGTTGCTTCAATCTTCTCCGGGTCTCCGAGACCGCCAGCGTTTTGGGGAATGATGCCAGCCAGTCCCGCAGGGAAGCGGTGAGCGTTCAGAACGTCCTGCGCACTAATGTTTTTCACGTTGGCAAATTCATCCTTCGCGCCAATGTCACCCATCTGGATGAACTGCACGCCTTCCTTATCGCCGCCGGGAATATTCACCAGAATAGTACTGAAGTTACCGATCCCTTTGCTGTTGGCCAGCTGCGCCTCAATCTCTTCCTCAACCTCGTCGGTCATGTTCGGGTCAGTCGTGTAGAGAATTCCGCCGGTGTGCGCGCCGTTGTGGTAGTAGCGACGGCGGAAAATCACTGCTTCGCTGTTAAGCAGGGCGGAGTGAATGCCGCCGATGTAGTCCGGCAGGCCGTAAATTTGCTGCTGCGGGTCATACATCTTGATAAAAATCACGTCCTCTTCGTCGTAAACCAGCGGTTCACCCTGCTGTAAAACCACAAATTCCCCGCTGCGACGGCGGCGCATGTAAAGGCCCGGCATGGGTTCAAGTGCGATCACGTCACCCCAGCCGTTACGAATTTTCACGATGGCCAGATCCCCGAACGTCAGAAAATCCATTGCACCGGCTTCAAGGTTGTCATGCGACAGGCCGCCGCCGAGGTAATTTGACAGCACCATGTTTTTGCGTGCGTGAAGGATGCCGCCGTGCTGGCCATTGAGGTTAATCAGCTGCGCCAGCGCCAGCCGGTCAATCGGCAGGCTGTAGTGGTCATAATCGTTGTCGTACCACACGTCGCGGTAATCGGTGCCTGTGGTCAGCACGGGTTCGGGTTTGCCGAAGCGCAGCACCGACATTTTGCGTTTGCCTGCTTCCTGCTGTGCGCCGCTGGCGCGTTGCTTGTATCGTTTTTTCATGCTGTCTTCTGAAACTTCCATTTGGATGTTGGTTTGTGTTCGTAGTTAAGCGGCTCGTTGTCTAATCCGTGCATAATCGCCCAGGCTGCCTCTGCGTGGCCGGTTTCCGCTGTGCGGTCCGCAACAAAGGTCACCGCGCCGCCTGCTTTCGTCACGGCGCGCCGTATGGACATAAACGAGGCAGCGACCTCTTTCAGCTCCGCATCCCACTCAATGCGGCCGCTTTCGATCACGTCCGCCGCTTTCAAAACAAGCCGGTTCTTTGTGTTCAGGTCGTAGCGGATGGGTTTAAGCACGCGCATGGTGAAGGGGTGAATGTTGTCGTAAACACCCTGACCAATGCCCGTCACGTCTACGCCGAGATACGAAAAGTTGTATCGGGTGAACAGCTTTTTGATTTCACTGGCCTGATGGCGAAAGTTCATGCCGCGCCAGTTAATGATGGCCAGCACGCGGAATTTCTCACCGGCCAGCACCGGCGGCGCCAGAATCACAAACGTAGAGAGGTCGCCGGAGCGTGCCGGGTCGTAGCCACCCCATACCGGACGTTCGCCAAACGGACGGCGCGCTTTCGGGTCGTGATCCTGCCAGAGCGCCACATCAGTGGCGCACTTCTCCAGGTCGGAAAAGCTAAACACCGCGTCTTTGCTGTCCACGAACACGCACATATAGAGCATGTTAAAGGTGTCTTTGCTGTAGCGGTTGCGCAGCTTTTCGATGCTGGCCAGATTGAAGCCACCGGCAATCGCATCTTCCATCGTGATGACGTAGCGCCACTGGCCATCGGCACACAGGCGTCCGCCGTCGCGCATCGCATCAAAGGTGGGAAACTCAACTGCGGCGCGTTTCTTACTGCCGCGCTTCCACTCCTCACCCGTCCAGAACGGATACGCCTGATGCGTTTTGGCCGACGGGGTGGAAAAGTAGGTGGTGCGCCATTTGTCGTGCGTGGCCATTGCAGACGCGACTTCGTTCAGCCTGGCGAAATTCGGTACCCAGAAATATTCGTCGCAATACAGGTGGCCGCTGTATGACTGCGCGGTATTTTTGTTGGTGGAAAGGAAACGCAGCTCCGCTCCGTTACTCAGGCGGATAGGGTTGCCGGTCAGCGTGATGCCGAAATATTCCTGGGCAATGTTCACGATGTACGAGCGGAACACCTCCGCCTGCGCGCGCGAAGCGGATAAGAAAATCTGCGGATCGCCGGTCAGCACTGCATTTTCAAACGCCTCAAACGCAAAATACCAGGTCGCGCCTATCTGGCGGCTTTTAAGGATGTTGCGCACCTGCTGGCCAATGTTGATGCGCAGATGCATCTGGTAGCCAAACAGGTGTTCTTCAGCCCAAACGTTGAGATCGTCAGCGCTAAGCCCGGAAATATCGTTTTTGTTGTACTTGCGCTTGCCGCGTGGCGTGTCGCTGCCTTCGTTATTGGCATAGTTTCCGCCGTCGCCGGATGTATCAGGACGCGCGGCGGCCATCTTCTCTTTGTGCTTGTTCTGCTGCGCGCGCAGTTTCACCGAGTGCGCGATCAGCTGTTCCAGTTCTTTCAGCTCAAGCTCTGTTTTGCCGTCGCGTTTGGTCAGCAGCTGGATGCGGCGCTCAATCGCGTCCTCCGTACTTTCATGGCTGAGCATGTTGGCCCAGCCTTCTTTTTCAGCCCAATAGTAAATAATCCGCGCGTTTGGCAGATTTAATTCACTGGCGATTTCCTTTGGCGTGTATCGCCTTAAATACAGGGCGCGCGCAACGCCGCGTAATTCTTCACTGTATTTTGCCATCAGTCCTTTTTCATTTGTTTATTTGTCTGGTGGCCATTATGCCGCCGTGATGAAAATAAAAATTCCGCTTCGATTCGCATGACTTCGACTAATTAACGTTATCCGAATGTATTGGAATTTAGCTGGGTGCGCAGGGCGTTTTATTTGTGAATAATGGCCCTGCTGTTACGGAGGGCGAAAAAATATATGTCACAGCTGAGCACTGACTGGTTGTGTATTGCCACCGAGGGGGACACGGTAGACCGCAGGGAATTAAGGCGAGAGTGGTTAATTGATGCTGCTGAAACATATAACCCTGAATTATATGCTGCACTTATTTGGCCGGAGCATGAACGCGATTACGGAAATGGCGGCAGCGTAAAAGAAGTTATGTGGCAGGAAGGAGAGGACGGGCTGGTAAGGCTGTACGCAAAAATCGTTCCTAACCTGAGCCTGATTGAAGCCAACAAACGCGATCAGCTTATTTACTTTTCGGTTGAACTGACTGAAGACGGAGACTTTCGCGGCACGGGGCGTTCCTATCTTGAGGGGCTGGGCGCAACGGATTCACCTGCGAGCGTGGGCACCACACGAATGCGCTTCAGTACGCGCAAAAATATCAAGTCCGGCTGTTACCGCTACAAATTTGGCCGGGACGGAAAAGTTAAACAGGAAACAGAAATGAAAGAATGGCAGAAGCTGTTTGGAATTAAGCCGAAGAAATTCGCCGAAGAAGAAACCACTACGGATGAACCGCTGGCAGATGACAAACTTCAGGCGCTGGCCGAAGCGTTAAATAATATTGAAACGCGCGTTGCAGCGATTGAATCCCAACTGGCATCAACGCAGGAAGATGTTGAAGCCATCGCGGATGTTGTGGACACGCAGGAATTTGCCACGTTGCGTGACAACATCGGCGCAGTGATTAAAAACTTTGGCAAGCTGGATAACAAAATCACCCAGTTGCCTAAGCATCATCGCGGCGATAATCCAAAAGGTCGCAAGTTCAAATTTATTTAAATTCGCGCCTGTCAGGGAAATATTAATTCGCGTAACTGCGAGAGGATGATTTATGCAATTAAACCAACGTGCGAGCCAGTTTATTGACGCTTATGCCGCCGGTCTGGCGAGCCATTACAGCGTCAGTAACCCGTCACGCGCATTTAAATTAACTGACCCGCAGGAAACAAGCCTGCGCGCCGCCTTGCTGGAGTCGGTTGAGTTTCTCGACATGATCACCGTCGCGGACGTAGACCAGCTGAGTGGCCAGGTCGTTTCGGTGGGCGCGTCAGCACTGCACACCGGGCGCGTGGCCGAAGGACGTTTTATCAAGCGTGTCGGCGTGGACGGCAATGAATACAAGCTGGTCGAGACCGATTCATGCGCCGCGCTGCGCTGGGATCTGCTCTCACTGTGGGCCAACGCCGGTGACGAAAACGAGTTTTTCGAGCTGGTTCAGACGTTTTCCAATCAGGCGTTTGCGCTGGATATGCTGCGCATCGGTTTCAACGGCAAGACGGTTGCAGCAACCACTGATGCAGATGAAAACCCGAACGGTGAAGACGTCAACATTGGCTGGCATGCGCGCATGAAAGGCTTTGAAGGCGGCCAGCAGATTATCACTGACCCCGTCTCGCTGGACGACGCCGGTGATTATCACTCTCTGGATGCAATGGCCTCCGATCTGATTAACGCCAAAATCCCGGCGCAGTTCCGCAATGACCCGCGTCTGGTGATTCTTGTTGGTGCCGATCTCGTCGCGGCAGAGCAGTACCGCCTGTATCAGAAAGCCGACAAGCCGACGGAAAAAATCGCCGCGCAGATGCTGGGCAACACCATTGCCGGGCGCACCGCCATTATCCCGCCGTTTATGCCGGGCAAGCGCATGGTGGTGACGCCGCTCTCTAACCTGCACATCTACACGCAGCGCGGCACGCGCCAGCGTAAGGCAGAGTTTGTTGAAGACCGTAAGCAGTACGAAAACAAGTACCTGCGCAATGAAGGCTACGCCGTTGAGGTGCCGGAGCTGTACGCGGCCATTGATGAAGACGCCGTGACCATTGGCAAAGTCACCGAGCCGGTTGAGGGCTGATAAATGAGCCTTTCACCCGCACAGCGTCATAACCAGCGCGTGGCCATGCAGCAGCAGCTGGCGCGCCTTGAGTCGGTTAACACGGCTAACAGCCTGCATACGCAGGTGCAGGAAATCACCGCAGACGTTGAGCGCCTGCGCAATCTGCAAACGGTGGCCGAGCGTGTGGAAATGAAGCGCACGGAGTTGCTGCCGAAGTGGATGCCAACGGTTACGAGCTATCTGGAGCTGGGCAAGCCCTACGCCAACCCGGTGTTTGCGTACTGCATCATCTGGCTGTTTGACGTGGGCGATTACGATCAGGCGCTGGACTGGGCAGACATCGCGATTGAGCAGGGGCAGGAAACGCCGGGTAACTTTAAGACCCGTTTCCCGGCTTTCGTGGCCGATCAGATGCTGGCGTGGGCCGAGCAGGCAAGCCAGGCGGGTGAAGACTTAGAGCCGTATTTCTCACGCACGTTTGAGAACGTGACGCAGCACTGGCGGCTGCACGAAGAAATCACCGCTAAATGGTTCAAGTTTGCCGGGCTGCTGATGTTGCGCGACGAATCCGGACAGGCGCGGGCGACGGCGATTGACAACGTTGAGACGTTGTTGAGCGCTGATCGGCTGCTGGCGGCCGCCGAGGCGAAGTATCGCAAGGTTGGAGTGGGCACGATGCGCAAAACCATTGCGGCGCGTATTCGCTCACTTCAGACCCCGTAACGACTACCGCAAGCCGGGTGGGCGCGGATGAGGGCAGAACACGTTGTGTATTGCGCCGCGGATTCCGGTCAGCCCACCTTTTTACGGAAAAAATTATGTTCAGTGGCAAGCCGATTGAGTTTCAGGACAGCCCGCTGGTTAACGACGGTTTCTGGCCAGACATGAATCTGGCGGATTTTCAGCAGGGCCGCAGCATACCGGCAGACGTTGACGCCGGAACGGTGGGCGAAGCGCTGCTGAATGCCGCCGCCGAAGTTAACAGCCAGCTTGCCAGTGTGCAGAGCAGGCACCGGCAGGCCGGACATCAGACCGCCGCTGACGTGCCGGGCGTGAGCCTCGGCGGAAATAACCAGCTGACGGCGCAGTACAAAAAAGCGGTGTATGCCAGGGCAAAAGCTGACCTGTTAGGTGAGTTTGCGTCAGTTGGCCGCCGCGATTCGCATCCGGGACAGGAGAGCGAAGAAACGCGCAAGGGATTGCTGACGGAAGCGGCGATGGTGATTCGCCAGATTAAAGGGCTGAAGCGCGCAACGGTGAGGGTGGTGAAGTGAGCTATCAAAGCCAGCTGGATTCGCTAACCAGTTTCATTAAATCCAGCGTGCCGCCGCGCGCCATGCTGTCCTTCAGCAGTGAAATGACCGGTCTCAAAACCGTCCCGGCGGCTAAGGAGCTGGGGCTGGGGCAGGTGAGGCTTTCCGTCATCCGCTACGACGCGGAACTGATGTGGGAGCGCTTCCCGTTTCGCGAGTGCGATCCGCGTCTGCTGATGGCGCTGATTGAGGTCTGGCTGGCAGAGGACAGCGCCGAGCGTGAGCTGTTCAGCCAGATTGGCATCACCAGCGCCGATCCGGACTGGGACATTGAGCTGATTGACGAAGAAAACGCCATCGTCACGGTAACGGTGCCAATGGCGGAATCACTGGTCATTGTGCCGGATGACAGCGGGCCAGTTCCCTATCAGGGCGCGCGTTACCGTCTGGCTGACCCGGAAATCTGGACGGCAATGAGCGCACTGGTTTACGCGCCGGGCGGTGATGTGCCGGGAGTAGCGGAGTGATTATCGGGGCAGAGCTTGACCGCTCGCAGCTGCGCGAACTGCGCAAGGCGCTGGCCGAACTGGAGTTGCCAAAGAAAAAGCGACAGAGGCTTATCTGGCGTCTCGCTAAATACGGCGTGATACCGGCGGCAAAGCGCAACGTGCGCAATCAGCAGTCGCCGGACGGGACGCCGTGGCAGGGCCGTAAAACGCGCCGCCGGGGCAAGATGCTGCGCAACATGCCGAACCTGCTGCATATCCGGGAAATGCCGGAGATAGAGGCGGTGCGCCTCTACCTTCAGGGCGGTGGCTATCGTAACGGGCAGAACCCGGTGCCAGCGGGCGTTATCGGCTACGCGCAGCAGGAAGGCATGAAAACAACCGTCCGGGCGCGCAGCGTCAGCAGACCGGCACCGGCGGGAAAAATGGCCACGCTGAAGCAGGCCAAACGGCTGCGCAGGCTGGGCTACAAGGTGAAGAAGGGGAAGCGCTGGCGAAAGCCGCCGTTTAAGGAAATTACCGAAACGCTGGGTTTTGCGCAGGCGGGGCTGCTTATCCGCAAGCTAAGCGGCAGGCCGGTTAAATCAGCCTGGTCGATTGACCTGCCAGCGCGTCCGTTTGTCGGCATGAGTACTGAAGACTTCAATAAGGCGCTGGCGCGTCAGCTACAGGCCATCGGCTACGGCTGGGACGTTAACGCTTAATAAATCAGGGGAAGGGTATGTGGCCAAACGTCACGATTAATCAGTTAAACCAGCTTCAGGGCGAAACGGCTGACATTGAGCGCACGGTGCTCTTTGTTGGTAAGGGAAAGAAAAACACCGGAAAGGTGCTGCCGGTCAACACGCAGACGGATTTTGATGTGCTGCTGGGTGCGGATGATTCTGAGCTGAAAAGCCAGGTGATCGCCGCGATGAATAACGCCGGTCAGAACTGGTCAGCTTACGTCTGGTTGCTGTCTGAAGACGCTGAGCCGCTGGCATGGGTGGAAGCCGTTGAAAAATCGCAGCTGGCCGCGTCGGTTGAAGGCGCTGTGGTGTGCATCGACGTTGCCGACAAGGCGCAGATTAACGCCGCCGCCACGCTTCGCAACACGCTGCTGGCGAAATACGGGCGCTGGGTGTGGTTCATTCTGGCCGTGGCAGGGCCGGAAGGGGAAGAGACCTGGGCGGATTACGTCACGCGTCTGGCCGCGCTTCAGAACGGCATTGCGGCCAGCGCGGTGCAGCTGGTGCCGCGCCTGTGGGGGAATGAGCCGGGCGTGCTGGCTGGTCGCCTGTGCAGTCGTGCCGTCACCATTGCCGACAGCCCGGCGCGCGTGAAAACCGGCGCGCTGCTGGATATGGGCCGCGATGATTCGCCGGTTGATGGCGCGGGCGAGTCGCTTGATCTGGCCACGCTTCAGGCGCTGGAAAAACTGCGCTACAGCGTGCCGATGTGGTACCCGGATTACGACGGCTTTTACTGGGCTGACGGGCGCACGCTGGACGTTGAGGGCGGCGATTATCAGGTAATTGAGTATGTCCGTATAGCGGACAAGGTAGCGCGCCGCGTGCGCCTGCTGGCAATTGCCCGCATTGCCGATCGTTCAATGAACACCACGCCGGGCAGCATCGCCGCGACGCAGCAGAACTTTGCGAAGCCGCTGCGCGAAATGTCGCAGTCGAGCCAGATTAACGGCATCCGCTTTCCCGGTGAGGTCAAAACGCCGCTGGACGGCGACGTGGTGGTGAGCTGGAAAACGGCCAGCAAAGTGGAAATTTATATCGTGATGCGCCCGGTTGAATCGCCGAAGGAAATCACGGTGGGTCTGGTACTTGATACCAGCATCAGCAACAGCGGGGAGGCCGCATGAGCCAGCGTATCAGCGGGCAGTCATTCGATACCAACATTGACGGTGAACTGATCCACGTCGAGAAAATTTCTCTCGATGTAACCGACAACACAGCCGCCGCGTCAACCCGTGGCGTGCCGGACGGTTACACCGCAGGGGATGTGGCGGCTGAAGGTGAAATTGAGCTGAGCAGCAAAGTGTTTAAGCAGCTGACGGCAAAAGCGCGCGCCGCCGGTTCATGGCGCGGCATTGAGCCAGCGGATTTTCTGTTTTATGCCAAGGCAGGCAGCGAGGAAGTCAAGGTGGAGGCATTCGGCTGCAAACTGGTGCTGAGCAACATTCTCGACATCGATCCGAAGGGCGGCGCGCTGACCACGCACAAGGTGAAATATTTCGTCACCAGCCCGAAATTCATCAACATCAACGGCGTGCCGTATCTGGAAGCGTCGGCAACGGAAAGCCTTATCAGCTAAGGAAGCAGTAATGCAGGAGCACGAAAAAAGCCTTTATACCCTGCTTGTGATGGGGGCGCTGATTGCACTGGGGAAGGTGCTGGCCAGCGATGAAAAAATCACGCCGCGTCTGGTCATCGGGCGCGTGATCCTCGGTTCCGCCATTTCCACGGCGGCAGGGGCGGCGCTGATTCAGTTCCCGGATATTTCGCCGGTGGCCATCAACGGGCTGGGTGCGGGGCTGGGGATTCTGGGGTATCAGTTCTGTGAATTATGGCTGCGCCGCCGGTTAGGTGGCGATAAACGGGAGACAAAAGAGTGACGCTATCGGAAAAACAGCAGCTTTTTACGGCGCTGATTGCGCAGCTGATCACCTTTGCGCAGGACAACGGCATGCGCCTGACTTTTGGCGAGGCTTACCGCACGCCGGAGCAGGCGGCGCTGAATGCAAAGAACGGCAGCGGCATCAGCAACAGCCTGCACACGCAGCGGCTGGCGGTGGATTTTAACCTCTTCGTTAACGGCCAGTACAAAACCCGCACCGAGGATTATCTGGCGCTGGGTGAATACTGGGAATCGCTGGGCGGCAGCTGGGGCGGGCGCTTTAAAAAGAACCCGGACGGCAATCACTTCAGCCTGGAGCATAACGGAGTGCGCTGATGGTCAGACAGGTTCTGTTTGCGATTACCGGTCTGGCGCTGGCGTTCTGGGCGGGCTGGACGGGTGCGAACTGGCAGCGCGACAGTGTGGAACTGGTGGCCGAACGTGCCGCCGGGCTGGCCGCCGATAAGGCGCGCAGTGAGTTGCAGGGCGTGGCCAGCGAATCGGCCAGAGCGCTTGAGGTAAAACTGGAGGAGTTAAAAGGTGCGATCCCCGACGGATTACGCACTGAAGTGGTTAAGCCTGTTTTTACTAACGTGTGTGTGTCTGATGACTTTGTCCGCATGTACAACGAAGCCAGTGAAAAAGCAGAACGTACCCTTTCAGGAAAATCTAAAAACTAAATGCCCGGTTAATCTTCCACGATTACAGGGAAATGACGGCAGAGCAGCAGCGGAATTATTAACGACGTGGGTTGAACTTTATTCAGCCTGTGCGGCTCGCCACAATCTGATTGTTGATGAAATTATATTAAGAGAGAAAAAGAACCATGAGTGAAAAGTTAATTGAAATGAAAATTGCGGGTAAAGACGTTTCTTTTTCCCCGAACGTCACCGCCTATAACAAATATATCAACGAAATCACGATGGGAAATAAAGTTTCCCCGGCGCATAACTTTCTGGTGCGCATCGTAACGCCGGAAACAAAGGAAGCGCTGACAGAGCTGCTGGAGCGTCCCGGTGCGGCTTTACAGATTGTGGGTAAGGTTCTGGATGAATATACGCCGGAACTGGAAATCACCGTAAAAAACTAACCGAGCGGGTTCGTAATATTGATACCAACGGACTCGAACAATATTCAATTTTACGCCGTCGCTGGCTTCCCGGGGAGGAAGACAGTTTAGACAGCCTTTCCGCCGCGTTGTGGCTTGATAACCGTTACTGGGAAAACCAGCGCATTGCCGTCGCCAACGGCATCGCGCTGGCACTTAAGGGAAGCGAATGAGGCAGCTGGAATTTACGTTAGCGCTGATCGACAAAGTGACGCGGCCGCTGCGACAGGCGCAGGCAGGCGTGACGGAGTTTGCGGATAAATCCCGCGCCTCATTCCAGCGCGTTGCCGTGGGTGGCGCGGCGCTGTGGGGCGTCGGACAGGCCATCAAAGGCGCATTAGGCCCGGCGATTGAGATGTACGACGCGCTTCAGGAGCAGTCGGCGCGCGGCATTGACAGTTCAGCGCTGAAGCAGGTCGAGAAAGACGCGAACACCTTCGCCATGACCTACGGCAAAAGCGCGGTGGAGTTCGTGCAGTCAACGTCCAGCATTAACGCGGCCATTGGCGGACTCACCGGCACCGAGCTGCCCAAAGTCACGCAGGTGGCCAACCTGATGGCGGCGGCGGTGGGCAGCTCGGCGGCGGAGTCGGCGGAGTTTCTGGGCCAGATGTTTGGCAACTTCAGGGAGGAGGCGGACAGGCTGGGCAAGGTGCAGTTTGCCGAGCAGCTGGCCGACAAAATGGCGTTTATGCGCCAGCGCTTCGGCGTGGAAATGGGGCTGGTCAAAGACCTGATGGAAGGGGCGCGCGGCGTCGGCACAAACTACGGCGTTGGGCTGAATGAGCAGTTGGCCGTGATGGGTGAGCTGCAGCGCACGCTGGGTTCAGAGGCGTCCGGCGCTTACGAAGGTTTTCTGACCGGAGCCGAAGACGGCGCCAAAAAGCTGGGGCTGAGCTTTAAAAATTCGGCTGGCCAGATGCTGTCTATGCCGGAGATCCTGACCAAACTCCAGAGCAAATACGGCGACAGCATCGCCGGAAACGTGGAGGCGCAGAAGGCGCTTGATGACGCGTTCGGTGACAGTTCGGCGGTGGTCAAACAGCTGTGGGGCAACGTCGGCACGCTACAGCGCAACATTACCGAGCTGGGCGGCAGTGACGGGCTGAAGCGTACGCAGGAAATGGCCGCGAAGATGGTGAAGCCGTGGGACAGGTTCATTGAAATCCTGACGGCTATCCGGCGCGTGATCGGGATGACGCTTATCCCGGTGCTGTATCCGCTGCTGAACCGCCTGGCGGATATGGGGCAGACGTTTGCCCGCTGGATGCAGATGTTCCCGAATATCGCGCGCGTGGTGGGCTATGTTGCGCTGGCGGTGCTGAGTTTTGCCGGAGCCGGTGCGCTGGCCAATATCGTGATGGGCGTGGGCGGCTTCGTGATGGTCGGGCTGACGGCCATCTGGCGCGGTCTGCTGCTGGTGACAAAGCTGTACACCGGGGCGCTTTGGCTGGCGCAGAAAGCCACGCTGGCTTATGCAGCTGTGATGCGCACGCTGCGCGGCGTGCTGCTGGCGGTACGCATGGCGGCCATGCTGACCGGGACGGCCATTAACTTTATGAGCTGGCCCATTCTGCTGATCGTCGGCGCGATTGCGCTGCTGGGTGCCGGTTGCTACCTGCTGATTTCTCACTGGGATGCGGTGAAAGCGGCGGTAATGGATACCGCAGCCTTTCAGGTGGTGACGGCGGCGATTGAATACGTGGCCGGGGTGTTTGGCAAGGCGTGGGCCTCCATCAAAGACGGCTGGAATAGTTTCGTCGCACTGCTGGCCGGGTTTTCCGTCACGGCGACGTTAGGCGGCATGGCGTCCGGGATTATGAAGTTGTTCGCCAATTTATGGGACAGCATAAAGCAGACGGCGCTGAGTTCGCTGAACTGGATTATTTCAAAGCTGAATAAAATTCCCGGCATTGATATTTCGGAGCTGGGGGCACCCGTGCCGACGCCGCCGGTCATGGAAAATAACTTATCTACCGGCGGCCAGCTTAAAGGCATAGATTCCGGTGGCGTGAGTAAAACCATTAACAGCAACAGTCGCGCCGTCACGGATAACAGCCGCCGGATTGATAAGGTGGAAATTAATATGGCGAATGGAATGACGCCGCAGCAATTAACCGAGTGGCAGGAGCTTGCCGGATGAGTGAATTACTTTATATCGACCTGCTTATTGAGAATGGCGACTTTGTTTTAAATACGGGTAATGAACCCGTGACGTGTAATAACCGCAAAAGTATTCAGCAGGATATTGCGCACGCCATTCTTGAATCCGGCCTGCTGACCGAAATGATCGCCGAGAGAAGCCCGACATTACGCGCCGATATTCTGACGCGTCTTGAGCTGCTGATTGAGGACGATGAGCGGATTATCCCTGGCACCATTGAGCTGACCGAGGAAACGCTTTCCCGCCTCTGGGTGACGGCCAGCACGTATGAGTTCGGCGCGATTTCTTACGGAGTGGATATATGACGGAAAAGCCGCAGGTTGATTTTACGGAGGTGGTGAAGGCCAGCGGGATGCCGGTGACGGATGCGGAGCTGCGCGCGAAGTTCACCGCGATTGCAGCTGAAGAGGGGCTTATCACCAACACATCCCGAATGTCGCCATTCTGGCGGCTGGTCACGGCCATTATTACCGCGCCGGTGCTGTGGCTGATCGATGTGCTGGTGAACACCGTGCTGGCCAATATGTTTGTGGCCACCGCCAGCGGCAAGCTGCTGCGCCTGCTGGCATGGGCGGTGAACGTGACCGCCAAACCGGCGAGCCGTGCGGAGGGCGTGATCCGGTTCTGGAAGGAAAGCGCCGGTGCTGAGGTGGTGGTGACGGCAGGCACGCGGGTTCTGACCGAGCGCATCAACGGCGTGGTTTACGAGCTGGTCACGACGGGTGATTTTATGATTGCGTCAGGCGTGGCCAGCGCACTGGTGCCGGTCAGGGCAACACAGGCCGGGGCCGCGTACAACCTTGCGCCGGGGTATTTCCGCATCCTGCCGGTGGCCGTGTCCGGTATCACGCACGTTGAAAGCGAAGAAGACTGGCTGACGGTGCCGGGAGCAGATGAAGAAAGTGACGACGAGCTGCGCGAGCGCTGCCGCAATCAATTCAACCTGGTCGGCAACTATCACACCGACGCGGTGTATCGCTCAATGATCGCCGGGGTAGTGGGGCTGAGCATTGACCGTATTTTCTTCCTGCATGACGCACCGCGCGGGCCGGGAACGGCAAACGCGTATCTGCTTCTGGATTCGGGTGTGGCATCCGGGCCGTTTATTACGGCGGTGAATGACTACATCAACACGCAGGGCCACCACGGCCACGGTGACGATATGCAGTGCTTCGGCATGCCGGAAACGCAGCACGATCTGAACGTGGTGCTGTATCTGAAAGACCCGGACAACATGACGCAGGAGAACCAGGCGCTGCTGAAGAGAAACGCCGGAAATCTGATCCGCTGTGCCTTCAGGGAAAACGCGGATTACACCGTCAGGAAAACGTGGCCATACGGGCGCTTTTCGTTCTCAAACCTCGGGCGGGAAATTCATAAGACCTTCCCGGAGGTGGATTCCATCGCCTTTTCACTGGCGGATATTGTGAGCGAATTAAGCGTGCCGCGCCTGAAGAGTCTGAATGTGAGCATTGAACATGACTGATTTCATGAAAAAGCTGGCCGGGCTGAGCCTGCCAACGTGGATGAAAAAGGGCGAGCCGGAAAAGCTGCTGAAGGCGGCGCGGAAATTCTGGGCGCTGGTTTACGGCTGGGTAACGTGGCCGGTGAGCCAGTTCGATCCGCTGACCTGCGCTGAACCGCTGCTGAACCTGCTGGCCTATGACCGCGATATTACCCGCTTCAATGGTGAGCCGCTGGCGCTGTTTCGCAAGCGCGTGGCTTACGCCTTCATCAACGCGCGGGATGCCGGTTCGGTGGCGGGATTCATCAGCATCTTTGAGCGACTGGGCATTGGGTATGTTGAGTTGCTGGAGCGCCAGCCGGACATCGACTGGGACGTGATTATTGTTCGCGTGACTGACAGCCAGATAGCCGATAACGCGCAGCTTTTGATTCAGATAATCCGGCAGTACGGCAGAACCTGCCGCCGCTATCAGTATGAAGTTATTACATCAGAGCATTTTCATATCCGGGCCGGATGGGACCAGGGCGAATACGTGGTATATCCGGCGCAACTGGCCAGTACGGAAACCGGCAGCGCAACGTTCAGCGCGAGTATTAAGGAGTAGTTATGTCACAGACCGTTATCACCACGGCTTTTGAGCAGTGGAAAGCACGCCAGGCTGAAAGTGGCGAACCGGTTTTACTGGATGAATTTATTTTCGCAAGCGTGCCGGGATTAGACCCGAACGCGCCGATTGACCGCAGTGAAGGCATTCCCCCGGCGGCGCAGATTGTGCACCGTCAGCCCGTAAATCGTAAGGGCGTGGTAAATGACAATGCGGTGGTGCACTCCGCCGTACTGGGCGCTGACGTGGGTGATTTCACGTTTAACTGGATTGGCCTAGTGAACAAAGCCAGCGGCACGCTGGCCATGATTGTGCACGCACCAGAGCAGCAGAAGCTGAAGACCAAAGACGGCCAGCAGGGGAACGTGCTTACCCGCTCTTTCCTGATGGAATACAGCGGCGCGCAGCAGGAAACCGGCATCAGCACACCGGCGGAAACGTGGCAGATTGATTTTACGGCCCGCATGGCGGGAATGGACGAGCGCCAGCGTCTGGAAAACACAGATATCTACGGCACCGGCGCGTTTTTTGGTGACGGCTGGCTGGTCGGCAAATCTGGCAGTCAGTATTACGTTACACGCGGTGCGGGTTACGTGGGCGGGCTGCGCGCGCAGCTGGACGCGAACCAGAATATTTCCGTGGGCGTAAAGCCGGTAAAAGTCTGGCTGGACGTATGCTGGAGCGGCGCGCTGACCAGCGTCTGGGGGGTGCAGAGTGTCGTCACCGTTGCCGACGACTTAACCGGCTATGAGCAGAACGGGGTGAAACACTACGTATTCCCGCTGGCCAGCATTGATTCGGCGGGGGTAATAACCGATCTGCGTCCTAAAGGGAGCCTGAGCGATCAGCAGGCGAACAGTGATTTTGTGCGCAAGGATAAAAATCTGGCTGACTTAAACGATAAAGCGAAATCACGTGAATCGCTGAGCGTTTACAGCAAGCAGGAAGCTGATGCAGCCGATAAGAAGTCGCTGGATGCAGCGCAGCAGGCAAATGAAAATGCCAGTAACCGCGTCGCAAAAAATGGCGACACGATGACCGGGCCGCTGACTTCAACCTATGTGGATGCGCTGAGGCTTAGGCAGGCTAAAAGGTCATTCATTTTTCGTTTTGATGGAAGCAACTTTTATCTGCTGAAAACAAAGGAAAACGATCCTGATGGCTCATGGGATGACGCGCGGCCAATTACCGTCAACGCGAATAGCGGAGAGGTTTCACTGGGGCCAACCCGGGTTAATGGAGACCTCCGCGTTGGCGACAAAGGCGCATGGATGGCGTCGGACGGCAATATATGGGGAACCCGATGGAATGCTAATGGACAATGGCTGTGGGATGCCATCAGTCAGAATATTCAGAGCGTCTTAAACAGGGCAAACGACGCATGGAATAAAGCGAATGACGCGCAGGTTAACCGCGTCACGGCTGGTTGGGTAGATGGTAGCTATCTGCCAAGAGGGCAGAACGAAAACACGATCGGCACGTTCGTTATGGCGTGGAGCAACACCGGAAATGTGGATTTCAACAACGTGGTTTCGGGAGGGAATCTTTTCCCTTCAACGGCTGACGGCAGTCACGTAGGGTGGAGCCTGCCGGGTTCATGGCGCTGCTGTGGAGCCATGAGAACGACTAACGATGCGCACCGCGTATCGCTGTGGCAGAGGGTGGCATGATGACAGAAGCCTCAGACGTAGAAATTAATATTGATGTTAAAAAGCCGCGAAGCGTAGACACGGATATTTCTGTAGATGTGGATATCAGTATCAACGGTGCTGATTTTATCCCCTTTACGGCAATGCCGGGTGACAGTGCAGGCCATGAAATTTACCTCAAGGCGCTTAACGGTGATTACGGAAAAATCACGCTTTCACCGGGTCCGGATTATCTCTGGTCAGGGCGCAAATGGGTTGCCAATCAAATTACTGATTCAGTAAACGAATCAGAGTTGATTAAACAGCAACGACTTTCTGAAGCATCGGCAGCTATCGCACCCTTACAGGACGCGGTTGATCTGGGAATGGCCACGGATGCCGAAATGGGCATGTTGCAGGCATGGAAAACCTATCGGGTATTGCTGAACCGCGTTGATACAAGTAAGCCCGTATGGCCGGAGGTGCCAGATGTGGCGTGAGGCCCGGCTGGCTTTTTCAGACGCCGTAGCGGCGGCTGATTGTTCCATTATTCCCGCGCATCCGTGGGTATACGGGCTTGGGCAGCCGACAGAAAATGGCGTTTACCTGAGTCCGGTAAATGCCATCAACTGGCTGGCAGCAAAGCTTGCTGGATTGAGCGGTCAGGCCGAGGTAATTATTTTCATGGTGTCTGGTCAGACGCACGAAAACTTTATATCTGCACTGGTCGGGCTGGCTGATGTATTTCCGGCACCGGCGTTTACTCAGGCTAAGCGGCTGGCCATGTCGTCCGCCACGCTGGCGCTGGATAAAATGCAGATCCCCGCGCGTGCTTCCGGCGCACTGCCGCCATCCGTACCGCTTTCTGTTCCAACAAGCCGCACGGCGCTGGCCGCTGCTGCAATACGCCGCGCGCAGGATGATGCCGGAGCCGCTGTAGGTCTTGAGCAGGTAAAGCAGCAGTTAAGCGCGTTCGGGCAAAAGCGTGACGCCATGCTGGCAGATATAGCCGCAGGCTTAGGCGAGATTCAGGGAAAAAGCGCCCGTGCATGGGTTTTTACCGGGCAGGGAGCTATGGCCAATACGCTGGTGCAGCTGCTGAAGGACATCCCGCAGCCCTCTGCCGTTTATACGGCGGCCATGATGCTGGTCGGGGACAATCTTGAAGGAATAAGGAGCATGATCCATGAGTTCGAACCCGACGCTGGCGCTTAACGGTGAAGGCATTCCGCTTAAAAATATGCGGGTAACGGTATCCATGCAGATTCAGGACAAAGACCAGTCCGGGCAGACCAGCGCTACGACGAAGGCAGAGCAGGGCGTAAAGGGCAAGGAACTGCGCATTTCAGGTGAAATCGGCTTCAGCAATGCCGCTTTGCTTAAGCGAATTTTTGAACTTGCTTCGGCAGCGGATGCCAGCGGAGTGCGCCAGAAATACCGCGTTGCGCATGAGGTCGCGCGCGCCGTGAGCTTTCGTGAAGCGACGTTTACCGGCAACGTCGATGCGCCGCAGCAGGAAGGCAAAATGGCCTGGCTGGTAACGTTCACGCTCACCGAGCACGTCAGCGTGCAGGAAAAGCGGGAAGCACGGGCCAGCGGAAAAACCACGGCCACCAAGCAGACCGGCGGCGCAACGGCTGGCGGTGGAAACGTAGCAGGCGAAAGCGAAGAGAAAATGACGTGGTTTGAGCGCAGGGTGCTTAAGCCGGTCAACGATGCACTGGAATAACGATGAAACCTTTAACACGTCTCTATCTCTCAACCGATGAGTTACATCTGGCCGATGCCAGTCTGGTGCTGGAGCTCAACAGCTGTGGCCGGGGCTTTATTACCGCGCAGACCCAGACCGATTACACCGGCAAAATGGTGCGCATCGACGTGGGCTATCCGTCTCTGGTTCTGCGCTGGTTTACCGGCTACGTCGAGCGCTCGCAGCCAGCGGAAAGCGGCTTTCAGCGCCTGTTTGTGCGTGAGGTGTGCGGCGTGTTTGATCGCAACTGGCCGTGCTCTTTTCAGCATCCCACGCTGCGCCAGATAGCCGCCTGGCTGGAGGAAAACAGCGGACTCACTTTCAGCGTGCCGGATGCCGCTTACAGCGATAAGCCGATCCCACACTTCACGCACAGCGGCACCGGCTTCCAGTTGCTGGGCAATCTGGGCAAAGCCTTCGGGATTAACGATTACGTCTGGTATCAGCTGCCGGACGGCGGCGTATACGTGGGCGGGGCGGAAAAGTCGCTGTTTGCTGGAAAGCCGGTAAACGTTCCGGCGGAATTCAGCCAGGGCGCGGCGGGCGGCAATTCTATGATTGTGCCGCTCATCCAGAGTGTCAGGCCCGGCGTTGAGCTGAATGGCCAGCGCGTGACGAAAGTGCAGCTGAATAATGACACCATGACGATCACCTGGACGCCACGCAACCGAGCAACCGGGCAGGCGTTGCAGAAGACGCCCATTCAGCGTCAGATTGAAAGTCAGTACCCGGAGCTGGCAAGCGGCCTGCATCTGCCTAAGTTTGCCCGCGTGGTTGCACCCAGCGAAACAGTGAAAAGCGGTAACTTTGCCGACCCGTTCAGACCGCGCTACGCCGTTGATCTTCAACTGCTGGACGCCGACGGCAAGCCGGACGGCACCACGCCGGTTTATCCTGCCGTACCGCTGCCCGTGCCAATGGCCGGTAATGACTCCGGCATGTTCCAGTTTCCGCCTGAAGGCACGCTGGTTGAGGTCGGATTTAAGGGTGGGCGTCCGGATAAGCCGTTTGTGCGTCAGACCGTGCCGGACGGCATCAGTCTGCCGGACGTGAAGCCGGGCGAGCAGCTACAGCAGCAGCGCGAAGAGGTATCACAGCGCGTCACGCAATCGGGTGACTGGGAGCGTAAAACCGATCAGGTTATCCGTGAAACCTCTATGGCGCGCGAGGTGAAGGCTGACAGTGAAACGCGTGAGCTGGTCAGCCGCGAAACGACGGTGAAGGCCGCCGACAAAACTACCGTGATTGGCACTGCCACGCTGCTGGCCGGTGCCATTCAGCAGGTCACAACGGGAAGTTACACCACGGGCGTTAAGGGCGATCAGCTGATTACAGTGGGCGGTAACGCTGAGTCTGACATCAAAGGAAATGCCGCACTCACCGTGGGAAAGGAACTGGTTGAGAAGATTGGCCAGTTGAGGCAAAGCGTTGCCGGAACGCGTCAGGAGATTATCGCGCCGGTGGTATGGATTGGTTCAGAGCAAATCAACGTGGCGCAGCTGATGTTGGACACCGTTGCACTGGTACAGCAGCTGGCGACACAACTTGCCAGCCATACGCACCCGTCAACCGGGCAGCCAACCAACAGCGCTGCCATCGGACAAAGTGCCACGCAGGCCACGGCGCTGGCCGCGAAATATTCCCCCGTCATCGGTTAATAGCCCGTCCCACCGATTCGGAGTGAAAAATCATTAGTATCTGGCTCGTAAAAAAAGATAGCGATTGTTGCCTGTTTTAAGGGGTGATGCTTTTTGGCCATCAAATGCTCACTATGTAAGCGCTAGCACTTTGATAATAGTTTGAAGGTGAACAAGAATTATATAAAATACAACTCATTGCAAAATCAAAGGATTAATAACAAATATTATGGAAAATAGTAATGACCACCATAGCGCATACGAATTTATGCGCCTCTGCATCCACACGGAAGCATTAGGTCTTGATAGAACATTTACATGGGGGCGCGTATTACGTCGGTATTGGACCAACCGGCACATTCGCTACCAAGTAAAATGGCGTATTGCCAGTTACTTTTATGCTAAAGATGGTAAGAGGAGTAAGAAGTTTGCTAGCTGGCTAAACGATCGCATTACTGAAAAGCATAATGTGGAAATTCACATGGGAGCAGTTATAGGGCCGGGGTTACGCATCGGACACCATAACGGGATTGTAATAACCAAATATTTTCGTGCTGGCACAAATCTTACTGTGATGCAAAACGTTACAATAGGCATCAAAGACGACAAAGAAAGCCTTATCGTAATGGGCGATAATGTCCATGTTGGAGCACACACATGCATTATTTCTAATGAAATGAGAATTGGAAATAATGTAAAAATAGGTGCTAAGACTTTCTTGAATAAAGATTTGCCTGATGATGTTACTTGCTACAGTAAGCGTGTATATACGTTTATAAACCACCATACCCCCTGAAGTAATCCACACCCGCCCTGAGCGGGTTTTTTTTGCCCTTCGTCAGGCTGCGTCAGAGTCACGCAGCGCCACGCTCCGCCACGGCCAACACTACGCATGCCCATATTAAGATCGTCGGCACAGCGAGGTTCTGGCTGCGCCAAATTCCGGTTAAATAATCGTACCACCCACCAAATTCGCGCTACACCGCACCCGCCTGCGGGTTTTGCTTCATAAAAATTTTTCAGTTTTAATTTTCTACAAACCGGTTCTTCAGCCCGCGCCGAAGCTGGCTTACTGTCGGACTATGCCAACTGAAAAGTTTGAAAAGATTTTCAGTGTTTTTCATTTTTCTGGATCTCGAATGGATCTAGTTGAAAAAATATGTGCATGAAATTTAAGGGGATTTGTTCTTTTCTTCAGTTTGCAGATCGCTCATGGGGCTTTGATGGCGAACGCAACGCAACGACTAAACATAGATGCGGTGCGGCTTGAGCGGGAGCTGCTGCCTTGTGAAAAACTGAAAAATATAATAATAAAAATTCTATTTTTCATACGGCAAATGGTTTTGAACGAGGGCAAATTAATACGGAGGTTTTCGACCAAAGGCGCACTTTTTATATTGATGGCAAGAGCAGGATTGATCGGGGTTGATTTTTTTAAAACGAAACTGGAAACGGCGTTTCCGCCGTAAAAAAATTTAATGCTTTAATGAATGACAACTAGTATACAGTCTTAGAGATTTTATCAACTCCGTTAATAAAATCACTTACTTCATCCTTACTAGGCTCTCGTTCTTTGTTATGGTCACATAAATTACGAATATCTCCTAAATGTTGAATAAAACGCCATGTAGGAGTGTCAATGGTTTCATTGTCTTTAAGCGACTGATTATATTCCGATATTGAAGGATGCGCTTTTTTAGGTTTAATATTGTGAAGTGCACATACATGAGATAGATGTTTTTCAAGGATGACACCAGTTACAGCCCCTGCTGCGCGTACAAATCCTTTTTTATTTAACTCTCTAGCAGTATCTAATTCCGATTCGAATATATCAGCTTGAACGATATCCTTTATATCGAAAAGAACACTATTGAATCTCTCCCGTGCGGAAGATAATATTTTATATTGAATCTCCATTTTGGGGATGGCATCTGAGGGGCCACGCTTTTGTACACCTGCAACAGTTGTTTCCAAACTTAAAAGATAATCATTAATAGAATAATTTAAATAAGTTACTTCTTTTCTTTTTAGGTCGCCTTTATAAAGCGATTCAAATTCTGCTAGACGCTCTTTAATTAACTGTGATACTACACGATATGCTTTCGTGTACCAACGTTGATACTCATTGGCAAAAATAACTATTTCATATCCTTTCTTAAGATAATCTTCCAGTTCTTCCTTATCTATCTGACCACATTCATTTAACATCGAATAATATAACTGAAAGCCCATTTTGTTTAGTTGCTTAAGTTCATCTTTTAATTTTTCGAACTGATTCGCCATGACACTTCCTTATGGTCTGAAATATTAATGGAACGATCAAGGAGGGTGGCCTAACTTGCGTTAGGCCAGATTTGTTACGCTATCAACGACGCAAATACGCTACAAGAAAGGCGCTTACAGGGATTACAAGCAAAGGATGCAAACCAATACTTGCTAATGCCATGATAAGACCACTCATAGCACAAATACGCTTTGAAAGCAGATCTGAGCCCTTTTCGAAAGTGTTCATCGAAACTCCTAGAGGTTGCCTTAACGGGGCACTCAGATCCGTAGCACTTTCTTTATTTTCAGTTAAACGGCTGCTACGACCCTACTGTATGCCACTACTGCCGGCATTTTTTATAGATGACTCAAAATTGACTGTCGCCATTTTGCCGCCATCTTAATAGAAAAAGGGTTACGCTGGAACGTAACCCTTTGATTTGTTTGGTGGAGCTGGCGGGAGTTGAACCCGCGTCCGAAATTACTACACCGTCGGCACTACATGCTTAGTCAGTCTTTACATTCGCCGGCCAGCTGCGGACAGACACGCCACTGACAAACTAGCCTGAT
>Ga0308164_10000727_pt1 | contig 46347 bp, 44 predicted proteins | sample PhyTR2_FD_201031 | JGI IMG/M metagenome (GOLD analysis project Ga0308164, IMG submission 201031) | Phyllosphere microbial communities from UC Gill Tract Community Farm, Albany, California, United States - DLSLT.R2 | ecosystem: Host-associated > Plants > Phyllosphere > Unclassified | place: USA...
ATGGTCTCGCGACCCTTGCCGAGCATTTCGTCGAGGGGATGCCGGACATTGCCTGGAGCTATCAACAAGGCGTGAAACAGGCCTGGAACGCCCCCTATCTCGATCACTCGCGGAACGGTCGGGTGGAGATTGATTCGTTTGCCATGTCGTCGGCGACGAGCAGCATCGCCAGGGGCCACGAAGCGACCACTCTACTGCTGCTGGGCGCGATCGTTGCCTACCTCACGCGTAATGGCGGGGGCGCAGCAGGGTTGCTGCAGAAAATGCGCAGTACTGCGCGTGGCGAGCGGTTGGCGGCATGGGTGGCCAAGCATGAGCAGGGGCTCAAGCAGCATCCGGCATTGAAGGTCCCGGAGCCGGTGTTGGCAGTGCCGAGTGGGCCGATGCGTCATGAGGTGGCCACGCCGCGGCCGAGTAACGGGCGTGAGGCCGGTACGCACCCGCGGCGAGCGCGGCGGATGGCGCGGGTGGAGGTGCCTTGTTTCAGCGCGAAGCGGATGCCGTATTCGAAGATTCCGGAGTTCGATCGGCAGTTGGTTGGGCAGGAGAAGGGGCTGAATGCGCTGACGATTCATGAGTATGTGACGGGGCGGGCTGCGTTTGCGACTGGGGACGTTAAGCGGGATCCGCAAAAGGCGCGAAGCGCAAGGAAGGAGTTTGCCCAGAAAATGCAAAAACAGCACTCACAGGAACTCATACTCAGTGGAGTGAACAGTAGTGACGCCACTCACTTGGCAAAAATAAAAACTGAAGAAAAAATGCATACATTAGCGGCCCTGCACAATCCGGATCTCATTGGCGGAGGTCAAGATGTCATCGCGATTTTGGAGACCGCCAAGTCAATTCAAGTATTGGACCGCAGTGGAGGAGTAGGGCTAGGCATATTGATGACGCCGTACAAGCTCATTTACAGTCAGGCGCTGCGGAGGACTCATTAAATATGAAAAGTGAGTATATGAGCACTTCACTGACTAGATGCGTATAGGACATGATATGACTGACGAAAACTTTCAATATTTCCTAGATTGTTTCGCTCCCGCGCTCCCGCGCTCCAGCGCAGAGAGGCACCTCTATCCAGTATAGTGCGCTACCAGAATCGCCTGCCAAACCAACTGTTGAAATACTGGGAGGAATTCGGGTGGTCGGGTTACGCTGATGGGCTTTTCTGGATTGTGAATCCTCAAGAGTATGAGGGGGTACTATCTGATTGGCTGTCAGGAAGCCTATTCGAAGCAAAAGACAAATTTCACATAGTCGCTATGGGAGGCTTCGGAAAGCTTTATGTTTGGGGCGAGAAATATGGTTTCTCGTTCACCATTATTCCATCTGAATCGTGGATGGTTTCACAGCATGATTTTTCTACCGCGCCGGCAGATATGGATCTCCATGTTCAGTGCTTTTTTATGTCTGAAGATAGATCTTATATGGATACGTATGATTTATTCGACGAAGCCTGTGCTCGGTTGGGGAAGTTAGATGTGGGGGAGATCTATGGATTTCATCCTGCGTTAGCTTTAGGCGGAGCAATAGACGTCAAGAACCTTCAAAAAGTAAGTGCCGTCGAGCATCTGACATTTCTGGCTCAGTTAGAGGACCTGAGCATCCTCCAGATGCCGGACTAGGCAAAATATCGCCGGCTTGATATCGCTTCTCAGCCGTGACGGGGGCATCTATAAAAACGCTTAGTGTCCCCGTCGGTCCAGCCGGAGCTCGGTTGAGTTCACCGCCTCGCGTGGGGAACGGTTTCAAGGAGGGGTGCCCGAGCATAAGCAAGCGCTCAAGCTAGTGTTCCCTAAGCCGGCCACCGCAGTACTGGATTTCGGTGAATTCGATTTCGGCGTGGCTCTGCTTGCGAGCCGGCCTTGGGCCCCCGCCCGCCATTGGCCCTTCGCTACGCTACGGGTTCCCTCCTTCCGGCACGCTTGCGGGGGCACGCCACGACGGGCCGTCCCTGGCCCATCGTGCCTGGCTCGGCATCCATGCCTCGCCACCCCCTCCAGCGTGCCTCCACTCGGCCAGATGGCTAATCGGCGGGAACCCCAAGGCCGACTCGGAAGCAGAGCTTCGGGATTGCATTGGATGGAGTCTCATGCAGTCGAGGTAGGAGCGGCCCGGGCGGCGATCCGCTTGGCTGCGAGCTTTTGATATTCGTCTTGGCCGTGTTTCGCCCGGCCTTGGGTTTATAGCCGCACCAGCCGATGCAGCAGCGGAAACACCGCTCCCCAGATTACCGCCAGAATCGCCATTGTCATGACTGTTCCCAACGGCATACCGACCCCCGCCAGCTGCGCGCCTGCATAGTATGAAAGCGGGCCAGAGATGGCGCCCAGCAGTGCCGCCAGCCATAGTGGGCGCTTTGTCCAGGCCAGGCAGTGGCCCAAGGTCATGGCCAGCAGGGGCCAGAGCAGGCCCATCCACAGGGGGGCCAGGAAGCCGGGCTCTTCGAAGGTCAGTACGTCCATCACCCTTAGCTGGCCATCGACCAGCGAGCCTAGCAGGAATGCCAGCAGCATCAATCGGCCTTCGGTTTTCCAGCTGCGGTACCACGCCAGGTGGCCGAGCAGGATGGCGGCCACGCCCAGCAGCCAGAAGCTGTTGCCGCCCAGCACGCAGAGGAACCAGCCCAGTTGGAACAGCGCGGCATTGAGCAGTTTGCCGAGCAGGCCAGCGCGGGTGGCGGCTGGCGTGGGGGTATTGGCCATCAAGCGTCGAGTTGCCCGAGCAGTGGCTGCGGTTGTGCCAGGGGTTTGGCGAAGACCAGTTGGGCAGTGCCGATGGTGCGCTCCAGGAAGCCGCCTTCGCAGTAGCACAGGTAGAACTCCCAGAGGCGCAGGAAGTATTCGTCGTAGCCCAGTTCGCGCAGGCGGCCGTGGGCCTGGCGGAAGTTGTCGTGCCACAGGCGCAGGGTCTTGGCGTAGTGCAGGCCGAAATCTTCCATGTGCAGGAGGTTCATGTCGGTGTCCTTGCCGACGATCTGCAGCATTTTCTGCACCGAGGGCAGGGCGCCGCCGGGGAAGATGTAGCGTTGGATGAAGTCGACGCCGCGTTTTGCCTGTTCGTAGCGTTGCTCGCGGATGGTGATGGCCTGGATCAGCATGACGCCTTTGCTGGTGAGCAGGTCGGCGCATTTCTGGAAGTAGGTGGGCAGAAAACGATGGCCCACGGCTTCGATCATTTCGATGGAGACGAGTTTGTCGAACTGGCCCTGGAGGTCGCGATAGTCTTGCAGCAGCAGGGTGACGTGGTCGCCGAGGCCGGCTTCGTCGATGCGTTGGCGGGTGTAGGCGAATTGTTCATTGGAGAGGGTCGTGGTGGTGACGCGGCAGCCGTAGTGCTGCGCGGCGTAGAGGGCCATGCTGCCCCAGCCGGTGCCGATTTCCAGCAGGTGGTCGTCAGGGGTGAGGGCGAGTTTCTGGCAGATGCGTTCGAGTTTGTTCAGCTGGGCCTGTTCGAGGGTGTCGTCGGGCCGGCTGAATTGGGCGGCGGAATACATCATGGTGGGGTCGAGGAACTGTTCGAACAGGTCGTTGCCGAGGTCGTAGTGGGCTTCGATGTTCTTTTTCGAGCCTTTGCGGGTGTTGCGGTTGAGCCAGTGCAGGCCTTTGACCAAGGGGCGGCCGAGGCGCGCGAGGCCTTGCTCCATGGCGTCGAGTACGTCGAGGTTGCTGACGAACACGCGGATCACGGCGGTGAGGTCGGGGGTGGTCCAGTAGCCGTGAATGAAGGCTTCGCCGGCGCCGATGGAGCCGTTGCTGGCGACCAGGCCCCAGGCGGCGCTGTCGTGCAGGTGGATTTCGCCGAGCAGGTGGTGGCCGGCGGTGCCGAACAGCATGCGTTCGCCGTTTTCGAATACCACGAGCTGGCCGTGTTTGAGCGCTTGCAACTGGCGCAGCACGCCGCGGCGCAGCAGGGTGGCGCTCAGGCCTAGCGGGCTGGAACTGGCTTTAGCCGAAAAACTATTCATGGCGCGACTCCTTGACGCTGGCCTTGGCGGTGCGTACGCGGCCCTCGGCGGGCTGGTGGGAAAAGATCGGCACGCGCTTGAGCGCCAGGCGCAAGGCTTGCCAGTAGATGGTCAGGCAGGTTTTGGCCGTCATCCACGGAAATTTCAGCAGGTGCAGGTGCAAGGCTTTGCGGCTCAGGGCCTGGCGTTGCAGGTTGAGGGTGGCGTCGAAGACTTTTTCCGCGCCTTGCCAGTCGGCCATGTGCACGCCCAGGCGCTCGTTCGGCGCGGCGAAGCTCATGCGGTATTGCAGGTCGCGGGGCAGGAACGGCGAGACGTGGAAGGCTTTGGCCACCTCTACGTGCTGGTGGCCTTCGCCGCTGGCGGGCAGTACGTAGTGGTAGCGCTCGTGCCAGGGGGTGTTGGTGACTTCGCACAGTACGGCCACCAGGTGGTCGCGTTCGTTGAAGCAGTAGAAGAAGCTCACCGGGTTGAACGCCAGGCCCCAGCTGCGTGGTTGGGTGAGTACGCAGATGGCGCCGCTGGGCGCCAGGCCCAGGGCTTCGGCGACGATGTGGCGCACCGCGTCGCTGAGGCGCCAGCCATCGCGGGTGTATTCGGGCAAGTAGTCGCTTTCGCGGAAGGCGAAGGGGGCGAAGCGGCTGGTGCCGGCCAGGGGGGACAGGCCGAGCACGCTTTGCTGTTCGTCGAGGTCGAGGTACAGCAGGCCGATGCGGTAGCGAAAGGCATGGCCTTTGGGCACGAACCGGCGGTGGGCGATCCAGCCGCTGTACAGGGCGCTGTTCACAGGCTGCCCCCTAGCGCTTCGGCGACGCGCAGGCCGCTGACCACGCCGTCTTCATGGAAGCCGTTGGCCCAGTAGGCGCCGCAGTACCAGCTGCGTTGCGGGCCGTGCAGTTCCTGCCAGCGTTGCTGCGCGGCGATGCCGGCCAGGCTGTATTGCGGGTGGGCATAGCGGTAGCGGGCCAGCACTTTGCCGGGGTCGATGCGCTCGCTCTGGTTGAGGCTGACGCAGAAGGTGGTGGGGCTGTCGATGCCCTGCAGGATGTTCATGTTGTAGGTGACCGCCGCCAGCTGTTGGCCGGGCTCGCCTAGGCGGTAGTTCCAGCTGGCCCAGGCCAGCGGGCGTTCGGGCAGGCGGCTGATGTCGGTGTGCAGCACCACATCGTTGTCGGCGTAGGGCAGGGCACCGAGGATTTCCCGCTCGGCGATGCTGGGCTCGGCCAGCAGGCACAGGGCCTGGTCGCTGTGGCAGGCGAACACCACCTGGTCGAAGCGCTCGCGGCCGCGCGGGCTGAGGATCGTCACGCCGTCGGCATCGCGCTCCACCCGGGCGACCGGGCAATCGGTGTGAATGCGCTCGGCGAAGCCGGCGGTCAGCGGCGCGATGTAGCTGCGCGAGCCGCCTTCGATCACGCGCCATTGCGGGCGGTTGCTGACCGACAGCAGGCCGTGGTTGTGGAAGAAGCGGATGAAGAACGACAGCGGGAAGCCGAGCATGTCGGCCAGCGACATCGACCAGATCGCCGCGCCCATGGGCACGATGTAGTGGTCGATGAACCGCTGCCCGTAGCCTTGGGCGCCGAGGTAGTCGCCCAGGGTGGTCTCGGCGGTAATGCGCCGGCCGTGCAGGTCGGCGACCGCACTGCGGTTGAAGCGCAGGATGTCGCGCAGCATGCCCCAGAACGCTGGGGACACAAGATTGCCACGCTGGGCGAACAGGCTGTTGAGGGTGTTGCCGTTGTATTCCAGGCCGGGGGCGCGTACCGAGAAGCTCATTTCGGTGGCCTTGGACGCCACGCCGATGCGGTCCATCAGTTTGATGAACTGGGGGTAGGTCCAGTCGTTGAAGACGATGAAGCCGGTGTCGATGGCGTACTGGCGGCCGGCGACTTCGACGTCGACGGTATGGGTGTGGCCGCCGACCCAGCTGGAGGCCTCGAACACTTGCACGTCGTGCTGGCGGTGCAGCGAATGGGCGCAGGTGAGGCCGGAGATGCCACTGCCGATGATTGCGATCTTCATGCCTGTTCCGAATCCCTGGAGGTGTTGCCGCGGACCATCCGCTGGGTAAGGTGCAACGACAGCCGCCGTGGCAAACAGGCCATGGCGCGCAATGTGGTGATGAACAGCCCCGGGAAGGCGATTTCCATGGGGCGCTTGGGTAGCCGTTTGACGATGTGCGCGGCGGCCTTTTCCGCGCTCCAGAGCATCGGCATGGCGAAGTCGTTGCGGTCGGTGAGGGGCGTCTTGACGAAGCCCGGGCTGACCACGGTGACGTCGATGCCTTCGGCCTTCAGGTCGACCTGCAGTGATTGGTAAAGGTAGCGCACAGCCGCCTTGGAGGCGCCGTAGGCCTCCGAGCGGGTCAGGGGCAGGAAGGTCACCGCGCTGGCGACGCCGACCAGGTGCGGCTGGTTGCCCTTGCGCAGCAGCGGCAGCGCGGCTTCGATGCAGTAGGCGCTGGCGAACAGGTTGCTCTGGGTCACGCGCTCGATCATCGCCGCCTCGAAGCGTTGCACGTCGATGTACTCGCAGGTGCCAGCGTTGAGGATGACCTGGTCCAGCGCACCCCAATGGTCACGAATGCGCTCGCCGATGGCGCGCACCTGATCGGCGTCGGTGAGGTCGCCGGGGGCCAGCAGGACTTGGCCGGGGAAGCGTTTTTCCAGCTCCAGCAGGGGCCCGACGCTGCGCGCGCTGACGGCCAGGTGCACGCCCTGGCGCAGCAACAATTCGGCCAACTGGGCGCCCAGGCCGCTGCTGGCGCCGGTGAGCCATACGCGCTGCGGGCCGTTCATGCCATGCGCCTTTTGAGCCAGGCCACGGCCGGGCCCATCAAGGGCAGGTGTTCGTAGAGCAGGGCGCCGGCGTCGAAGTAGTCGTGGTGGCGGTGCACCCGCTCGTCACGCCAGCGCAGGTGCGAGCAGCCCTTGACCTCGATCGGCAAGCCCTTGTGCAGGCGCGGGTGGCGGTAGGTCATCAGCCAGCGCAGGTAGCCTTCGCCTTCGCTGACGTTGTCGAAGCCCTGGAACTGGAAATCCAGCTGCTCGACGTTGGCGTACAGCTGGGCGAAATAGTCTTGCAGGTCGCTCAGGCCGTGCACGTCGTGCAGGGGGTCGGTGAAGTGGATGTCGGCGCTGTACAGCTCGCCCAGGCGCTGCAGGTTGTCCTTGTTCAGGGCGCTGAAGCCCTCGGCGAAGCGGTGCAGGAAGTCATCCATAGTGAGCCTCGGCCTGTTGGCGGTGCGGCAGGTTCTTGAAGGCGGCGAGGGCACGGTCGCGGCTGTCGCCGAGATCGACGATCGGCGCCGGGTAGTCCAGCGTGTCGAACAGGCCGCGGCGTTGGGCGCCGGGGTTGTGGACCTCTTTTTTGCTGAGATCCTTGAGCGCCGGCAGCCATTGCTTGAGGAACAGCCCTTCGGCGTCGAAACGGCTGGACTGGCTGACCGGGTTGAAGATGCGGAAATACGGCACCGAGTCGGTACCGGTGGACGCGCTCCACTGCCAGCCGCCGTTGTTGGCGGCCAGGTCGCCGTCGATCAGGTGCTGCATGAAGAAGCGCTCGCCTTCGCGCCAGTCGATCAGCAGGTTCTTGGTCAGGAACATGGCCACGACCATACGCAGGCGGTTGTGCATCCAGCCGGTTTCTACCAATTGGCGCATGGCGGCGTCGATGATCGGGATGCCGGTGCGCGCTTCTTTCCAGGCGGCGAGGTCGTCGGGGGCATTGCGCCAGGCCAGGGCTTCGGTGTCGGCGCGGAAGGCGCGGTGGCGCGAGACCCGCGGGTAGCCCACCAGAATGTGTTTGTAGAACTCGCGCCAGAGCAGTTCATTGATCCAGGTGGTAGCGCCGACGCTGCCGCTTTCGAACTCGCCCTGGTTGCTGTTGAGCGCGGCTTGCAGGCACTGGCGCGGCGAGATCACGCCTGCGGCCAAGTAGGCCGAGAGCTGGCTGGTGCCAGGCCGGGCGGGCAGGTCGCGTTCGTCGTTGTAATAGTCGATCTGCTGGTCGACGAATTGGTCGAGGCGGCGCTTGGCTTCGTCTTCGCCGGCGGGCCACAGCTGCTGGATAGTCTCGCTGGTTTTGGCGAAGCCGTGCACCTGTCCAGGGATCTCGTCGCTGGCGATCTTCATCGGCTGCTGGACGCTGGGGCGCGGCAAAACCCGGGGCAGGGAGCTGCGCAGGCGGCCGTAGCAGACCTTTTTGAACTGGCTGAAGATCTGGAAATAGGTGCCGCTCTTGGTCAGCACGCTGCCGGGTTGCAGCAGCAATTGGTCGAGGTAGTGGTGGAAGCTGATACCGGCCTTTTCGAGGGCTGCGGCCACTGCCTGGTCGCGGGTGCTTTCATTCACGCCGTACTCGTCGTTGCAGTGCAGGGCTTCGATGCCCAGTTGCTGGCATAGCTCCAGCAGGACCTTGGGCGCCTTGTCCCAGGTATCGGCCTGGCGGATCAGCAGGGGGATGTTCAGCTTGCCGAGGGCGGCTTGCAGCTCGCGCAGGTTGCGCAGCCAGAAGTCGACCTTGGCCGGGGCATCGTCGTGGCTGTGCCATTGCTGGGGGCTGAGCAGGAAGACCGCCACGGTGGGGCCCTTGTGGCAGGCGGCATTGAGGGCGGTGTTGTCGTGCAGGCGCAGATCGCCGCGCAGCCAGATCAATTGCATGGGCTTCTCTTCAGTGTGTGCAGTCATGCGCCATACCCCTGCAACAAGCCCGACTGCTGCAGGAATTGCAGCGCCGCCAGTGGGTCGTCGAGCCAGGTCAGCTCGTCGATCTCAGGGGTAGTTACGGCACAATCGGCGCGGTGGATCACCGCCGCCGGTCCGACGATGAGTTTGGCGCCGTGGCAGCCGCCCAACAGGCGCGGCAGGGTATTTAGGTTGAGGGCGCGGCCGGCGTACAGCAGCAGGGCGCGGGCGCCCAGGCGTTCGGTGGCCAGACCCAGTTCGCCGTTGGGCAGCGGCCAGTCGAAGACTTCCACCGGGCAGTCGGCGCTGCTGATCAGCCAGGCGGTGAGCCACAGGTGCGGTTCCAGTGGCAGGTCCGACTGGTTGACCAGCAGCAGTGGTGCGCCGCCGAGCTGGCGGTTGTTGTGGTAGATGCGCGCGCCGAGCTTGCTGCGCAGCCAGCAGAAGAAGAACGTGCGCTCCATCTGCGCGCCGAACTGGCCTTGCCAGCGTTGTTCCAGCTCCGCCAGCAGGGGCTGCAGCAGATGCTCGTAGAGGGTGCTGGGCGGGTAGAGGGCCATGACGCGGTTGAAGATCTCGTCGACCTGGCGCTCGGCCAGTTCGCCGATGGCCTTGAGCAGTGTGCGCCGCAGCGGCTGCCAGTCGCTCTCGACCTGCGCTTCGACGGTGTTGGCGGGGGCATCGAGCAGCTGTTTGACCTGGCTGACCGCCACGCCCCGGGCCAGCCAGGTGAGGATGGTGTGGATGCGTTGCACGTGGGCCTGGGTGTACAGGCGGTGGCCCTTGGCGGTGCGCTCGGGCACCACCAGGCCATAACGGCGCTCCCAGGCGCGCAAGGTCACGGCGTTCACGCCGGTCTGCCGGGCGACCTCGCGGATCGGCAGCCAGCCGGCGGCCAGGGCTTGTTCATAGGGCGTAGCGGTTTGAACCGCTACAGCGGTGGCGCGGGAAGCATTCATGGTTCAGATCGCATTTCGCAGGCTGAGGTTTTCCGGGTGCGGCTGCAGGTACACCTGCTGGCTCACATAGGGATCGGGGTGCAGGCGGAACAGGTGCTTGAGCAGGGTCAGGGGCACGATCAACGGCACGATGCCGTCGTGGTACTGGTCGATCAGGGCGCGCAGTTCGCGCTTGTCGGCGGCGTCGATGGCGTCGCGCAGGTAGCCGCTCAGGTGCAGCAGTACGTTGGTGTGGGTGCCGCGGGTAGCGCAGCGAGTGAGGCCGGCCATCAAGGCGCTGAAGTAGCGCGGGCCGACTTCGTTGGCGTCGGCGCGGCCCATGGAGCCGAGCATCTTGCCCACCGCCTTGTACTGCAGCGGGTGGGTGGCCATGAGCTGGTATTTGTAGCGCGCGTGGAATTCCATCAGGCCGCGGCGGCTTAGGCCTGCCTTGAGCAGCGCTTGCCAGTCGGCGTAGGCGTACACGCGGGTGAGGAAGTTTTCCCGTAGCACCGGGTCGCACAGGCGGCCGTCTTCTTCGATGGGCAGGTCGGGGTGCTCGGCGCAGAACGCAGCGGCGTAGATGCCGCGCCCGCCCTCACGTTGCGGGGCGCCGTTGTCGCGGTAGACCTTGACCCGCTCCATGCCGCAGGAGGGGGATTTATGCATGAAGATGTAGCCGCAGATGTCCTGCAGTTCGGCGGCCATGCGCTTGCCGTAATCGGCCAGCGGCTGGGTCACGTTCAGGCTCGGGTTGACACTGCCAACGGCTTGCGGGGCGTGGCTTTCGCCTACCAGGCGAATGGGCTCGCGCGGGGTGCCGAGGCCGATGGCGACTTCCGGGCACACCGGCACGAAGTCGAAATATTCGCTGAGGGTGCGGCTGCACAGGCGCGATTCCTTGTGGCCGCCGTTATAACGGACTTCTTCACCCATAAGGCAGGCGCTGATAGCGATGCGGGGCTTGGGGCGCGGGATGGCAGACATGGCAAAACCTCTGACGAAAGTTGTACAGACGGAAAGCGCTGTACAACTCTATTCATCATAGGTTGAGGTTTGTACAAGTCAATTTTTTTGTACAAGATTTTGCGGGAGGTGGGGGAGATGTTCTGTGAGTAAAGTCGCCAAGCTCGCAGGCAAGCCAGCTCCTACCACGACCGTATTGCCACTTCCGGCTCGGCGCTGTGAACGCGATCAGGGTAGGAGCTGGCGAAGCCTGCGAGCTTAGCGTTAATACAGGCGCTAAATTACTTCCAGCCCATCCGCCATTGCTCAGCGTCTTGCAGGGCTTGCCAGGGGAGTTGGCGCAGGCTATGGGTCATCACGGCTTGCAACTGCACGCCGACGACCGTCTCGCCGTCCTCGGCCAACACCAGCTCGGTAACCAAAAAATGCTTTTCCTTGTTCACCGGCTGCGCCGCCGTCCATTTGGACAGCAGCAACTTGCGCGGATTCAGGCGGTGGCGGGCAACCGGCGCCGCACTCAATGGTGCGCTCACTCCAGGCTCGCCAGCAGCTTGCGCGCCGCTTCCTGGCCACTCAGCCAGGCACCTTCGACACGGCCGCTGAGGCACCAGTCGCCGCACACGTAGATGCCCAGGTCGGCATCGGCCAGCGCGCCCCATTCATGGCTACTCGCCGGCCGCGCGTAGAGCCAGCGGTGGGCGAGGCTGAAGCTGGGGGCGGGCACCGGGCAGCTGAGCAGTTCGGCGAAGGCGCCGTACAGGTGGTCGATCACCGCTTCCTTGGACAGGTCGATGTGTTGGCGGCTCCACTCGCTGCTGGCGTGCAGCACCCAAGTGTCGAGGGTGGCGTCGCGGCCCGGCTTGCTGCGGTTGCAGGCCAGCCAGTCGATTGGGCTGTCTTGCACGAAGCAGCCTTGCATTGGCGTATCCAACGGCTGTTCGAAGCCTAGGGCGACGGCCCAGGTCGGGTCCATCTTCACCCCGGCGGCCACGGCGGCCAGCTTCGGCACAGTGGCCAGCAAGGCGGTGGCTTGGGGCGCCGGCACCGCGCAGATCACTTGGCTGAACGGGCCGTGGCTGTTGCCATCGGCGTCCAGCAGGTGCCAGTACTGCTTGCCGCGGAACACTTCGGTGATACGGCAGGAGAACACCGCCGCCATGTCGCCGAGGGCGGCGCGGGCGATGGCACCCATGCGCGGCGTACCGACCCAGCGGGTCTGCTCGTCGGGCGAAGGGCTGAGCACCCCGGCATTGGAGTTATAGAGCAGCGGCGTCCACTCCTGGACCCAGCCATCGGCGTGCCATTGCTGAACCTGGGAGACGAAGCGGCGGTCGCGCGCAGTGAAATATTGGGCACCCAGGTCGAGTGACCCGGCCTCGCTGCGCTTGCTCGACATGCGCCCACCCGGGCCCTTGCTTTTGTCGAAGAGATGCACGGCGAGCCCGGCCTTGATCAGAGCCTGGGCAGCGGAGAGTCCGGCGATACCGGTACCAACGATTGCGATGGGAACAGTCATAGTGGCCTCGTAACTTCTCTAAAGCACAGACTACGCTCAAGAACAAACCTGTACAATGGCGTTTTCCAGTACAACTTGTCTGGGCGCTCATTCGCCGGGTGCTCTATGGTTTATCTGAGAGAGGGCTCAATACTTAAGTGCCAGCTCCTATAAAAATAGACTAGCGACCACGGCGGAACGCCACACAAAGGAAGGTGCCATGCACATATTGCTGACCGGCGGTACTGGTTTGATTGGCCGCGCCCTGTGCCGGTTCTGGCTGGGCCAAGGGCATCAGCTGACGGTATGGAGCCGCCAGCCAGGCCAGGTAAAGCGCCTGTGTGGCGATCAGGTGCGGGGCATCGAACGGCTTGAAGAGCTCGGTGCAGAGCCCCTGGACGCCGTGGTCAACCTGGCCGGCGCACCCATCGCCGACCGGCCCTGGACCGGTAAACGGCGAACCCTGTTGTGGGCCAGCCGCATCACCCTGACCGAGCAATTGCTGGAGTGGCTGCAGGGCCGGGGCCATCGACCAACGGTACTGATCAACGGCTCGGCGGTTGGCTGGTATGGCGATGCCGGCGAGCGGGAAATCACCGAGGCTTCAAGCCCGGTCAAGGAGGATTTCGCCAGCCAGCTGTGCATCGCCTGGGAAGAAACTGCCGAGCGCGCCAGCAATCTGGGCTTGCGGGTGGTGCTGGTACGGACCGGCCTGGTGCTGGCCAGCGAGGGCGGCATGCTCAAGCGCATGGCGCTCCCGTTCAAGTTCGGCCTGGGCGGCCCTATCGGCAACGGGCGGCAGTGGATGCCGTGGATTCACATCGACGACCAAATCGCCCTGATAGATTTTCTCCTGCACCAAGCCGATGCCCAAGGTCCTTATAATGCCTGCGCGCCTTCGCCGGTGCGCAACCGCGAGTTCGCCCGGCGCCTCGGCAAGGCGCTGCACCGCCCGGCGTTCATGCCGTTGCCAGCGCCGTTGCTGCGCATCGGGCTGGGCGAGCTGTCGGACCTGTTGCTGGGTGGCCAGCGGGCGCGCCCGGTGCGGCTGCTGGAGGCCGGTTTCAATTTTCGTTTTACCGATCTGCAAGTGGCGCTGGACGATTTGTCCGGCCGCCTGTGACCCCATGAAATAGGATGCTGCATGACCGATCACGCCCTGCTGCTGGTCAACCTTGGCTCACCGGCCTCGACCTCCGTGGCCGACGTAAGAAGCTACCTCAACCAATTTCTGATGGACCCCTATGTCATCGACCTGCCGTGGCCGATCCGCCGGCTGCTGGTCTCGCTGATTCTGGTCAAGCGTCCCGAGCAGTCGGCTGAGGCCTATGCCTCGATCTGGTGGGAAGAGGGCTCGCCGCTGGTCGAACTCACTCGCCGCCTGCGCACGGAAGTGGCGCCGCTGTGGAACCACGGCCCGGTGGAAATCGCCATGCGCTACGGCGAGCCGTCGCTGCAAACGGTGCTCGGGCGTTTCGCTGCGCAAGGGGTGAAGAAGGTGACCCTGGCGCCGCTTTATCCACAGTTCGCCGACAGCACGGTGACCACGGTGATCGAAGAAGCGCGGCGCGTAGTGGCTGTGGATAAGTTGGCGCTGGAGTTCGCGCGGGTGCCGCCGTTCTACGATCAACCGGAATACCTGGACGCCCTGGCCGCCAGCGCCTTGCCCTATGTGCAGGAGGACTATGACCACCTGTTGCTGAGCTTCCACGGGCTGCCCGAGCGGCATATCAAGAAGTTGCTGCCGCCAGAAGCGGTCGGGCATTGCCTCAACGACGGCGACTGCTGCCGCCAGGCGTCGCCGCAGACCCTGGCGGTGTGTTATCGCGCCCAATGCATGCGCACCGCCCAAACGGTCGCCGAACGGCTTGGCTTGCCGGACGGCAAATGGTCCGTCTCCTTTCAGTCGCGACTGGGCCGCGCGAAGTGGATCGAACCTTATACCGAGGCATCGCTGGAATCGCTGGCAAAGGCGGGGGTGAAGAAATTGTTGGTGATGTGCCCGGCATTCGTCGCCGATTGCATCGAGACGCTGGAAGAGATTGGTGATCGCGGCCGCGAGACCTTCGTCGAGGCCGGGGGCGAGGAGCTGGTGCTGGTGCCCTGCCTGAACGACAGCCCGCAATGGGCGCGCGCATTGACGACCCTGTGCGAGCGCGCGCCCGCCGGGTTGTAACTCAAAAGGGGACTGTGCCTTGGATCAGTCCCCTGCGACGCTTATTCCGCGTCTTTCTTCTTCCAGCCATCATTGCCCGGCAACAGCAGGTTCAGCGCAATCGCCACCACCGCACACAGGGCGATGCCCTTGAGGCCGAAGTCCTGCGGCCCGGTGCCGGTACCCACCAACACGCCACCGATGCCGAACACCAGGGTCACGGAAACGATCACCAGGTTGCGCGCCTCGCCCAGGTCGATCTTGTGGCGAATCAGGGTGTTCATCCCCACCGCCGCGATCGAGCCGAACAGCAGGCACAGGATGCCGCCCATCACCGGCACCGGAATGCTCTGCAGCAGCGCGCCGAACTTGCCGATAAACGCCAGGGTGATGGCGAACGCCGCCGCCCAGGTCATGATCTTCGGGTTGTAGTTCTTGGTCAGCATCACCGCGCCAGTCACCTCCGCGTAGGTGGTGTTGGGCGGCCCGCCGAACAGGCCGGCAGCTGTGGTGGCAATGCCGTCGCCGAGCAGGGTGCGGTGCAGCCCCGGCTTCTTCAGGTAGTCACGCCCGGTCACGCTGCCCACTGCGATCACCCCACCGATATGCTCGATGGCCGGTGCCAGCGCCACGGGCACGATGAACAGGATCGCCTGCCAGTTGAACGCCGGCGCGGTGAAGTTCGGCAGCGCCAGCCACGGTGCAGCGGCGATCTTGGCGGTGTCGACCACGCCAAACCAGAACGACAGCGCGAAGCCCACCAGCACCCCGGAAATGATCGGCACCAGGCGGAAGATGCCCTTGCCGAACACCGCCACCAGCAAGGTGGTCAGCAGCGCCGGCATGGAGATCAGCATCGCCGTGCGGTAGGGGATCAGTTCGGCGCCGTCGCCGCCCTTGCCCATCGCCATGTTGGCGGCGATCGGCGCCATGGCCAGGCCGATGGAGATGATCACCGGGCCAATCACCACCGGTGGCAGCAGGCGGTCGATAAAGCCGGTGCCCTTGATCTTCACGGCCAGGCCGAGAAAGGTGTACACGAAGCCGGCCGCCATGACCCCGCCCATGGTCTCGGCCAGGCCGAACTGGCCCTTGGCGAGGATGATCGGGGTGATGAAGGCGAAGCTCGAGGCCAGGAACACGGGGACCTGGCGGCCGGTCACGATCTGGAACAGCAGGGTGCCCAGGCCGGCGGTGAACAGTGCCACGTTAGGGTCCAACCCGGTAATCAATGGCATCAGCACCAGGGCGCCGAAGGCCACGAACAGCATCTGCGCGCCGGAAAGAATCTGGCGCCACAGCGGGTCGTTGAACTCGTCCTGCATACTCAGGTGTCCTTCTGCTTGGTGCCGAAAATCTTGTCGCCGGCATCGCCCAGGCCGGGGATGATGTAGCCGTGTTCATTGAGGCGCTCATCCACCGAGGCGGTGTAGATCTGCACGTCGGGGTGGGCTTTTTCCACCGCGGCGATGCCTTCTGGCGCTGCTACCAGCACCATGGCGCGGATCTCGCGGCAACCGGCTTTTTTCAGCAGGTCGATGGTGGCGACCATGGAGCCGCCAGTGGCCAGCATCGGGTCGATGATCATCGCCAGCCGCTCGTCGATTTCCGGCACCAACTTTTCCAGGTAGGTGTGGGCTTCCAGGGTCTGCTCGTTGCGAGCCACGCCCACCGCGCTGACCTTGGCACCGGGAATCAGGCTGAGCACGCCGTCGAGCATGCCGATGCCGGCGCGCAAGATGGGCACTACAGTGATCTTCTTGCCGGCGATTTTTTCGACGTCCACGGTCCCGGCCCAGCCTTCGATCTGGTAGGTTTCCAGGGGCAGGTCCTTGGTCGCTTCGTAAGTCAGCAGCGCGCCGACCTCCTGGGCCAGTTCGCGGAAATTCTTGGTGCTGATGTCGGCGCGGCGCATCAAGCCGAGTTTGTGGCGGATCAGCGGATGGCGGATTTCGCGAATGGGCATATGGAAAAAACTCCCTGAACGGTCAGAAAAATGCGGGCTAGATTAATCTATTCGGCCCAGCGTGTCTGTGAGCACATTGGACGTTAGTCCAGAAAAGCTTGATCTGAACGAGGCGGATGCGTACCTTTGCCCGCTTTTATTCTGCCACCCCCCAGGAGAGCGCCATGTCCGCTGATCTCGAGCACATCCGTCAAGTCATGCGCGAGGCCGATTGCCTGTACAGCGAAGCTGAAGTCGAAGCGGCCATCGCCCGCGTCGGCGCGCAGATTTCCAGCGAAATGGCCGACACCAACCCGGTGGTGTTCTGCGTGATGAACGGCGGGCTGATCTTCGCCGGCAAGCTGCTCACCCACTTGAATTTCCCGCTGGAAGCGTCGTACCTGCACGCTACCCGCTATCGCAACGAAACCCGCGGCGGCGACCTGTTCTGGAAGGCCAAGCCGGAAATCTCGTTCATCGACCGCGACGTGTTGATCATCGATGACATCCTCGACGAGGGCCACACCCTCAGCGCCATCATCGACTTCTGCAAGCACGCCGGCGCCCGCGCGGTGCACACCGCGGTGCTGATCGACAAGCTGCACGACCGCAAGGCCAGCCCGGACCTCAAGGCGGATTACATCGGCCTGCCGTGCATCGACCGTTTCATCTTCGGTTATGGCATGGATTACAAAGGATACTGGCGCAACGCGGCGGGCATCTATGCGGTGAAGGGGCTGTAGGCAAGACGATTGTTTTGGATTCAGAAGCTCGCAGGCTTCGCCAGCTCCTACACTGGCCGTGTTTCAACAGGGCGGCCTGGGTTGGAATGCCATCGGGGTAGCGAGCTGGTCGGGCGGCGATCCGCTTGCGTGCGGGGGGTTTAGCTTCTAGCAACCTCCGAGTGCCACCATGCTAAAGTGCAGGCCTGCCGACCTGGAGCCTGCCATGCGCCTTACCGTTGCCGCCCTCGCCATACTCTTCAGCCTGCCCCTGGCTGCCGCGCCCCTGCATTCCCAGTACCTGCCGCCCGATGACCAAGCGTTGCGCCAGGGCGAGCCCGAGCAGCAGCAACTGCTGCAGGTCACGGAATATTCCATCGTCGCGGGCAACGAGCGCCTGTCCAACCAGCAGCCGATCCCGGTCACCGCGCCGCTGCTGCTGCGGCTCAAAGGCAAGGCGTTGAACAAGGGCGCCACCCTCAACCAGGTGCTGATCACCTTCGACGGCGAAAGCAAAAGCCTGAAAAAGCCCGCCTACGACGACGATACCAAGACCTTGGCGCTCAACTATCCGCTGTCGATGTACCGCAGCCTGGTCGACCTGTTGCGCAACGAAACCGTGTACGTGCAGTTCCTCACCTACGCCAACGGCCATATCTGGGCCGACCTGCACACCGTGGCCACGGTACGCACGCGTTGAGTCGCGGGCACGCCGGGGTATAAACTGCGTGCCCCGTGAAATGTCCGTGACTGCAGGTTGGAGTTGGCAATGCGTAAAGACAAGAAGCAAGTGATTGGTGACGAGATCGGCGATGCGCAGATCAAGCTGTTTCTGGATTTCGAACCCGTCGATGCCACATCGCCCTCGCTGCACAAGCTGATCAAGGCTTACCGCGGTTTGCGGGTAGACGATTTCGAGCGGTTCCTGGGTTTTTTCCGCGAGGCAGGCTATGACCTGGACGGGAAAGACGAGCACGGCAAGACCTTCATCGAGCTGATCAAGGATCAGCGCAACGCGCCTGAGTATATTGAATTGGTGGAAAAAGCGCGGGGCTGAAGATCAAAAGCTCGCAGGCTGCGCCAGCTCCTACCCCGACCGTATGTATCACCCACCATAGGGTGTGGAATACGGTCGGGGGTAGGAGCTGGCGCAGCCTGCGAGCTTGGCGGTGTTTCAGGCGCAGGTTGAACCCGCGCCTTACCCGGTCAATCAGCCCTGATTGACCTGCTCGCCCGGCAGGGCAATCGCCTTGGCGCTGGCAGGCAGCAATTCCAGACGCTCGTCACTCTGCTGGCTCACGCGGTTGTACAACGCCGCATCGCTGGCCAGCGCGTTCTCGCGCGCCGGGAAAATCTCCAGCAGCTTCTGCGTCCATTCCCCTGACTTGTATTGCTCGGGGAAGCAACGCTCGAGCAGTTCCAGCATGATCGATACCGTCACCGAAGCGCCCGGCGAGGCACCCAGCAGGGCCGCCAGGCTGCCGTCGGCGGCCGAGACCAGCTCGGTACCGAACTGCAGCACGCCGCCTTTCTTGGCGTCTTTCTTGATGATCTGCACGCGCTGGCCCGCCACTTCCAGGCGCCAGTCCTCGGCCTTGGCTTGCGGATAGAAGCGGCGCAGGGATTCCAGGCGCTGCTCCATCGACTGCATCACTTCGCTGATCAGGTACTTGGTCAGGTCCATGTTGTCGCGGGCCACGGCGAGCATCGGCCCGAGGTTGCCGGCGCGTACGGACTTGGGCAGGTCGAGGATCGAGCCGTGCTTGAGGAACTTGGTGGTGAAGCCGGCGTATGGCCCGAACAGCAAGGACTTCTTGCCATCCACGACGCGGGTATCGAGGTGCGGTACCGACATCGGCGGCGAGCCCACGGCGGCCTGGCTGTAGACCTTGGCCTGGTGGTGCTTGACGATTTCCGGGTTGTCGCAGCGCAGCCACTGGCCGCTGACCGGGAAGCCGCCGAAGCCCTTGCCTTCTTCGATGCCCGACATCTGCAGCAGGGGCAGGGCGGCGCCGCCAGCACCCAGGAACACGAAGCGGGCGTCCACTTCACGGGTGGCGCCGCTGTTGACGTCCTTGATCTCGACGGTCCAGCCACTGCCGTTGCGGCGCAGGCCGGTGACGCGCTTGGAGTACTTGACCTGGGCGTCGGCGGCACTGGCCAAGTGGCTCAGCAACTTGTTGGTGAGGGCGCCGAAGTTGACGTCGGTGCCGTGCATCACGCGGGTGGCGGCGATCTGCTGGTCGGCCGGGCGGCCGGGCATCATCAGCGGCATCCAGTCGTTCATCAGCGCCTTGTCTTCGGTGTACTGCATGCTGGCGAAGGCGTGGTGCGGCTTGAGCGCCTCAAAGCGCTTCTTCAGGTACTCGACGCCCTTGTCACCTTCCACGTAGCTCAGGTGCGGCACGGGGCTGATGAAGGACTTGGCCGAGCCGAAGGTGCTTTTCTGCGTGAGGTACGCCCAGAATTGCTTGGACACTTCGAACTGGGTGTTGATGTGTACCGCTTTCTTGATGTCGATCGAACCGTCGGCGGCCTGCGGCGTGTAGTTCAGCTCGCACAGGCCAGCGTGGCCGGTGCCAGCGTTGTTCCAGGGGTTGGAACTCTCGGCGGCTCCCGAATCCATCAGCTCGACGACTTCCAGTCGCAGGGTTGGATCAAGCTCTTTGAGCAGCACGGCCAGGGTGGCACTCATGATGCCCGCGCCTACCAGTACTGCATCGACTGCTTCATTCTGCGCCATTAACGCGTCTCCAAAATCTTCAGCACCAAATTGACAACATGGGTTCCTGATTCTGGACTGCCCATGTCCGATTCGTAGCAATTCTTTTGCGTGGTCAGCGGGGTTGTGCCGCCCGGCCAGGAGGTGAGCATGAACTCACGTCTGCAAGCATCGGGCAATTCGACCATTGGTCGAGGCAGCCGCCTTCACAGCACAAATGTCACTCTTGTTGTGAACAGGAGAGGCGTTGCCAGTTCATTGGGGCCTGTGGATAGGTTAACGGTGCATTTGCTGATGCAAGATTGTTCATTTGCTCGCCACACTCTTGTGAAGTTGTGAAAACCCGTGTTTTTCACGCTCTTTTGGAGTCGTGAACCTCAGAAAAAGGCTTGCCGTGAAGCGCGTGGCGCAACCTTGAGGTCAAGCGAGGGGGCCGAACAGGCAGGCACACCGTGGACGCAAGACCTGTGTGGGCGGCTCTCTGTGGGCGGTGCGGGGGCAAATGCAGGGCATTGGCGGTGCTGCGAGGCCCGATCAGGAGACGTCCTTATAATCGGGGAAGAATTATAACGGTGAAACAGCCGGAAATGATCCTAATAAATAGACTTTTCTTGGCGCTGATCGCCCGCTTCCTGCCAGAGTCACGTGACACGCGGGTTACAGCCCGGCGACCGGAACCGTGGCGGCGCGCTCCAGTCCAATTTCAAGCTGTACCGTAGCGCTGCCGCGCCCGCTATACTGCGCCGCTAGTGCCTAACCCTGGAGACTTGAGCATGTTGCAACGCCTGTTGTTCGGTTTGATCGCAGTGACTACCCTGGCGCTGGCCGGTTGTGCCAACAGCCCGCAGCAGCTGAGCCCTGCGCCTCGCATCACCGCGCAGCTCGCGGCCAGCGGTCACGGCCAGCCGGTGATGGTACGTGTGGTGGATGGTCGGCAGTCGCCAACCCTGGGTACCCGCGGTGGCCTGTACCCGGAAACCAGCGCGGTGACCGTCAACGCCAACGACGTGGTTCCCAAGCTGCAGGCCCAAGCCGAAGCGGCGGTGCGCCTGCTGGGCTACACCCCGAGCGGCAGCGGCCCGGAGCTGACCATTACCCTGGCCGACCTCAAGTACCAGTCGCCTAAAGAAGGCATGTACGTGACTGAAGCCACCATCAGCGCCACTTTCCGCGCCGATGTGCGCAACTCCGGTGGCAGCTACAGCGGCCGTTATGGTGCTTCGTTGAACCAGCGTTTCGGCATGGCGCCGAACCAGGAAACCAACACCAAGCTGGTCAGCGACGTGCTCAGCGATGCCCTGACCCGCCTGTTCCAGGACCCGGCCATCGGCCAGAAGCTGGGCCAGTAAGCTTTACGGGCAATCTGCCTGGTTGGAAAAAGCCCGCCCTGTCGGTTTGAGGGGCGGGCTTTTTCATGGGGGCTATTTATTGCCGCCGTTGGCGCCTGTGTCGCAAGCGCTGGCGCTGGGCAGTGGCTCGGTTCAAGCGCTCAGGCCGCTTCGACATAGAAGTCCAGCAGGCTGATACCGGTGCTGGTGTCCAGCTCCGGCCAATGCTGGTGCTGATGGCCGCCGAGGGCACAGTAGACCAGCCAGTTGCGGTCTTGGACGTTGAAGGCGAGGGCGTCGATCAGGGCTTCCTGTTCATCGCTGGGGGCGATCAGGTAGAGGCGGTCCTGGTTTTGGGCGTGCAGCATGACAACAAGCTCCGTGGCGGTGTCCGGTTCGATTCGGTGCGATAGCTTGGCTTGTTTGAATGAAGAGGGTGTGACAGCAGAATTTAAGATCAAAAGCTCGCAGCCAAGGCCGCTCCTACCCCGACCGTATTCCACACTCAAAGGTGGGTTGTAAATACGGTCGGGGTAGGAGCGGCCTTGGCTGCGAGCTTTCGACTTCAGGGGTTAAAGCGCAATCCCGGCCTTGACCCGGTACTGGTTGCGCACCGGCGTGGCGTATTGCAACACCAGATACGGCCGCTGCTCCGCCGGGCAGGCTTCCAGGCGGCGCTGCCATTCGGCTTCGGCGCGGGCCAGTTCATCCGCGGGGAACAGGCTCCGGGCGGTCGGCACGTTCAGCGTCGGGTCGGCATCGGCCCACTGTGCATAGGCCAGGTAATGCACCGGGAACAAGCGGTAGCCCCCCAGAATCTGCTTGTCGATTTCCACCGCCAGTTGCTTGGTGTCTTCGTAGGCCGCGGTGATCGGCGCGGCGAAGTTGATGTGTACGCGGCCCTTGTAACCGGTGATGCCAAGGGCGATGCTGATGTCGTCTTCGCCGGGCGCCTTGGTGTAGCTGCCGGTGGTAGCACGGATGTACAGCTCACGGGCCTTGGCCTGGTCGCAGGGATCGTACTCGTAGCTGATCGACACCGGGGTCAGGTTCAGCGACTGGATGACCGCGGCGAAGGGTTCGTCCTTGCGGCTCATGTGGAACATTTTCAGGATCGCCGACTCGGTACGATCGTCACCGTCCTTGGCGCGCCCTTCGGCCTGGGCGATCCAGATCGAGGCGCAGTCGTTGCGCAGCGAATGGTTGATGTACGCCGACAGCAGCTGGTAGGCGGCCATCTTCTCGCGCCGGCCGATAATGGAACGGTGCACGATAAAGCTCTTGTTCAGGCGCATCAGGTCGCTGACGAAGGGCTTCTGCAGCAGGTTGTCGCCGATGGCGATGCGCGGCGTCGGCAGGCCGGCGTGGTACACGGCGTAGTTGACGAAGGCCGGGTCCATGACGATGTCGCGGTGGTTGGCGAAGAACAGGTAGGCGCTGCCGGACTTGAACTGCTCGACGCCGGTGTAGGTCACACCGTCGGTGGCGCGGTCGATGGTATGGTCGACATAGAACTCGACCTTGTCCTGCAGGGTGGCGACGCTGTGGATGCCGGCGAACTCACGGCGCAGCTTGCGCGCGATCATGGGCTTGAGGAACCAGCCCAGGCTACCGGCGAATTTGGGGAAGCGGAAAGAAACGAGGATGTCGAGAAACGCCTGGTCACTGAGCAGTCGCTTCAGGACGGCTGCGACTTCGCTATCGTCGTACGGTCGGATGGCATCGAATTCGCCCATCATGCTCTCTTGTTGGAAACGGCTAATGTAGTGAATGAGGCAAGGCTCAATGGCGGGCAAGGCGCTCGCGGTTCCATGCATCACCCTGCAACAAAATGCCGATTATACGCATAACTGACCCGCGAGGCCGCGATGCTGGAAACCGAATACTACGACTGCCCCTATTGTGGCGAGCCTGCCGAAGCCGTGCTGGACCTTTCCGGCGGCGACCAGCAGTACATCGAGGACTGCCCCATCTGCTGCCGCCCCATCGTCTTCAACTTGCAGACCGATGGCCAGGAGTGGATGCTGAGCGTGTACAGCGAGAACGAATGATGCAGCGAATCTACGAGCCGGCGAACCTGATGGAAGCCGAAATGCTGTTGTCGATGCTGGCCAGCGAGGGTATCACCGCGCACCTGGCCGGCCGCGACCTGGTGGGCGGCATGGGCGAGTTGCCGGCCATCGGCCTGCTGAGCCTGATGGTCGAGAATGACCGCGCCCAGTACGCACGGCAGTTGATCGGCGAGTACACTAGCGCCTTGCCGGTACCGGGCGACGAGCCCGAGAACCATGCAGGCGAACTGCTGTGCTGAGTGCGCCCTTCCTTTAGAGTCTTGCTTGCCCATGTGTGGACGTTTTGCCCTTTTTCGCTGGTCGCCTTCCTTTGCCGCGCTGCCCGGCTTTCCCGCCGACCAGCAGGCGCAGTGGAACATCTCCCCCGGTGACCACGTGCTGATCCAGCGCCCCGGCGAAGCCGGCCGTGAACTGGCCCGGGCGCGCTGGGGCCTGACCCCGGCGTGGCTGACCGACCTGTCGCGCACCCCCGCTCACGCCCGCGCCGAGACCCTGGCCGAACAGCCGATGTTTCGTGATGCTTTCCGGCTGCGGCGCTGCCTGATTCCCGCCAACGGTTTCTACGAATGGCGCGGCAACCTGCGCAAGCGCCCGTTCTGGCTGACGCCGGGGGAGGGTTCCTCGCTGTTCTTCGCCGGTGTATGGGAGGCCTATCCGGTGCAAGGGCACACCTGGCTGAGCACCGCGGTGGTCACCCAGGCCGCCGCCAGCCAGCGCCGGCCATTGATTCTGGATGCCGCGGGGCAAGCCGCCTGGCTTGATCCCGCGACGCCCATGGCGGCGCTGCATTCGCTGCTTGCCAGCCCTCAGCAAGGGCTGCGGGAACGGCCGCTGGCAAACCTGATCAACGACCCCAAGCTCAATGCGCCAGAGTGCCTGACGCCGGCCTAATGTGTATCTTCATTGGTACATGGCGGGTTCGCGTTCGGGCTGGTGGCTGCCCTTTGGAGTGCACTCCCAGCCCGTAAAGACTGGAATCATGGCCGCAGGCATCCTAGGATGTGCGTCAGGTTTTCGGAGGTCTTTATGCGTATGCGTTTTGTTACATTGGCCTTGGCCACCGCCTTGGCAGGCTGCCAGGCCGTCAACACCACCAGCGGCGACTCGGTCGGCGTGGAGCGCAAGCAGTACATGTTCAGCATGCTGTCCACCGCCCAGGTCAACCAGATGTACGCCCAGTCGTACCAGGAGACGGTTACCGAGGCCAACGGCAAAGGCGTGCTGGAGAAGAGCGGCGCCGATGCCCAGCGCGTCAAGGCCGTGGCCGACCGCTTGATCGCCCAGGCGCCGAAGCTGCGGGCCGATGCGGCGCAGTGGCAATGGGAAGTGAACGTGATCAAGAGCGACGAGCTGAACGCCAATTGCGGCCCGGGTGGCAAGATCATTGTGTATAGCGGTTTGATTGATCAGTTGCAGCTGACCGACGACGAATTGGCCGCGGTCATGGGCCATGAAATCGCCCATGCCTTGCGCGAACATGGCCGCGAAGCCATGTCCAAGGCCTACGGGGTGCAGATGGCCCGCCAGGGCGCGGGGGCTTTCCTCGGCCTTGGCGAGAACAGCCTGCAACTGGCCGATACCGTGGTCAACTACAGCCTGACCCTGCCCAACAGCCGCAGCAACGAGAACGAAGCCGACCTGCTGGGCCTGGAGCTATCGGCCCGCGCCGGCTACGACCCGAATGCCGCGATCACGTTGTGGAACAAGATGGACGCGGCGTCCAAGGGTGCGGCGCCGCCGGAGTTCATGAGCACACACCCAGCCTCGTCGAGCCGCATCGGTGCGCTGCAAGCGGCCATCCCGAAGGTGCTGCCGCTGTATCAGCAGGCCAAGAAGGGCTGAGGCGTCTATGCCGGCCCCATCGCCGGCAAGCGGATCGCCGGCGATGGGGGCCCCCGAGGTCAGCCCACCCAGCCACTGACCTGCATGGCCTTGTACACCGCCACGATCGCCAGCACGAAGAATGCCGTGGCGGCGATGCGGCGGATCAGGGTCAGCGGCAGTTTTTCCGCAGCGAAGTTGCCCGCCAGCACTACCGGCACGTTGGCCAGCAGCATGCCCAGGGTGGTACCCAGGATCACCAGCAGCAGGTGCGGGTATTGCGCGGCCAGCATCACCGTGGCGACCTGGGTCTTGTCACCGATCTCGGCGATGAAGAAGGCGATCAGGGTGGTCACGAACGGGCCGAACTGGCGCTTGGTGGTGGCTTCGTCGTCGTCCATCTTGTCCGGCACCAGGGTCCACAGCGCGGTAGCGGTGAAGCTCGCGGCCAGGATCCAGTGCAACACGGCATCGGAGAAGAAGGTACTGAACCAGGCCCCCACGGCACCGGCGGCGGCATGGTTGGCGAGGGTGGCGGCGACGATACCGGCGATGATCGGCCATGGCTTGCGGAAGCGCGCGGCGAGGATCAGGGCGAGAAGTTGAGTCTTGTCTCCGATTTCGGCGAGGGCGACGATTCCGGTCGGGACAAGTAGAGATTCCAGCATCAGGGTTCCTATGGGGGCGGGATCGACACGGCTATGACACGTACAGCCTCCCCGCCCCGGGTAAGGTGTGCGTGTCATAGGTCTTGTCAAACCTCTGGCCCATCTGCGTGGGCTGCCAAGGTTGCACGCGCCATGGTCTGCGGACCAAGTATGTTGACGCGTGCCAATCGAGCGCTGGGGCTCGGCGGGAGACTACTCCCCTAGGACGGAGCGGATTCTGCCTAGGCCTCTGGTTTTGGGCAAGCGAAGTTTTTATTTTTTGGTTGCGCTGTAAATCTTGAATCCCTGGCCTTCGACGAGGGTTTTGCAGGGCCCGACGTGCTCCTGCATCAGCGGCTGGTAGCGCAGGAAAGCGTTGGCGACTATGCGCAGTTCGCCGCCGTTTTGCAGATATTCGCGGGATTTTTTCAGCATATTCTCCGAGGCGCGGTAGTCGGTGTGGACGCCGGTGTGGAACGGCGGGTTGCTGAGAATGGCGGCCAGGGGCTGGGGTGCCGCGTCGATGCCGTCGCCGATGATGACCTCGCCTTCCAGGCCGTTGGCGGCCAGGGTCAGGCGGCTGCTTTCCACCGCGAAGGCGTCCACGTCCAGCAGGGTCACCTGGCTGGCTGGGTAGCGACGCTTGATCACCGCACCGAGCACGCCGGCGCCGCAGCCAAAGTCCAGCACATGGCCGGTGGGCAAGCCGTCGAGGTAGTCGAGCAGCAGTGCGGTGCCGCGGTCCAGGCGGCCGTGGGCGAAAACCCCGGGCAGGCTGACGACGGTCAACGGGCCGCCCTCGAGCTCCAGTTCATAGCGCTGCGCCTGGCTGTGCAGGTCCAGCGGCGCTGGTGCTTCTTCGATGTCCACCGCCCACAGCTGGCAGTGCCGCGCGCTGTCGACCTTGCGCGGCTTGCCGTACTGGTGCAGCTGCTTGGCCGCGCCTTCGATGCCGCCGCGCTTTTCGCCGACCAGATACAAGGTCTTGCCGCCCAGGCGCGAAGCCAGGGCGTTGAGCAGGTAGTTGGCCAGGTCGCGGGCCTTGGGCAGGAACAGCACGGCGCCGTCGATGGCCTGCTGCGGCGTGGCGGTGCCGAACTGGCAGCGCTCCGGGAAGCGCTGCTGCAGGGCGTTATGGTCGCCGGCGTGCCAGGTCCAGCCGCTGGCGCCGGGCAGTTGCCCGAGCAGGTCATCGGCGGGCAGGCCGGCCAGCAGCCATTGGCCCTGGAACGAATCGGCCTGACGAAGCAGGACTTCACTGCGCGGGTCCATGGTGGGCTCCTGAAAAAAGGGCGCAGTCTAGCAGTTCGGCAAAGCCTGGCGCACATCGCCTGTTGCAGCGGGCGATGCCCGCGAGCTGTTAAGCCGCGATGCTCAATTGACCTGCCGCACGGGCGTGCCACCTTCGAAACCAGCGGCGTTCTCCGCCAATTGCCCGACGATGCGCTGGCGCGCTTCCTTGCTACCCCAGGCGCTGTGGGGCGTGATGATCAGCCGCGGAATATCCCCAGCCAGCAACGGGTTGCCGTGCACCGGCGGCTCCACGCTCAGCACATCGGTCGCCGCGCCACCCAAGTGGCCACCACGCAGCGCATCGGCCAGAGCCTGCTCATCGATGATGCCGCCGCGGGCAGTGTTGACGATGAACGCCGAGGGCTTCATCAGTTTCAGTTCGGGGGCGCCGATCATGTGGCGGGTGAATTCGTTGAGCGGGCAGTGCAGGGTCAGGGCGTCGACCTGGCCGAGCAGTTCGCTCAAGGGCAGGCGGTCGGTGCGCGGAGGGCGGCCCGGAATCTGCCCCAGGAGTACGCGCATGCCGAAGGCTTCGGCCAGCCGTGCTACGGCGCCGCCTAGCTCGCCATGGCCGAGCATGCCGAGGGTCTTGCCTTCCAGTTCGACAATGGGAAAGTCCAGCAGGCAGAACTGTTTCGAGCGTTGCCAGGCGCCCTCGGCGATCGCCTTCTGGTAGTCGCTGACGCGCGTGGCCAGGGCCAGTAGCAGCATCAGCGTGTGCTGCGCTACCGACGGCGTACCATAGCCCTGGCAATTGCACACGGCCACGCCCCGGGCCTTGGCCGCAGCGAGGTCGACGTTGTTGGTGCCGGTGGCGGCCACCAGGATCAGCTTCAGGTCTGGGCAGGCGGCGAGGGTGGCGGCATCGATCACCGCCTTGTTGGTGATGGCCACGCTGGCGCCCTCCAGGTGGGGGATCACCTGCTCGGTGCTGCTGCTGGGGTACAGTTGCAGTTCGTCGAACGCTTGCTCGAGCGGGGCGAAATCGAGGTCACCAAGGTCAAGGGTGCTGTAGTCCAGGAATACCGCGCGGCGAAGGTTGCTCATCAACTGTACCTGTCTTGTGATCTTTGGAAGGGGTATGTTGCCATCCTACAAGAAATGTTTCGGAATGCGACCTGGAGGTTTTGCCATGTACTGGGCTGAGTTTTTCACCGTGGCCTTGATCCACCTGCTGGCGGTGGCCAGCCCCGGGCCGGATTTTGCCGTGGTGGTGCGCGAGAGTGTGGCCCATGGCCGCCGCGCCGGTACCTGGACTGCGCTGGGCGTGGGCTCGGCGATCTTCCTGCACGTGGGCTATTCGCTGCTGGGTATCGGCCTGATCGTTTCCCAGTCGATCGTGCTGTTCAATGTGCTCAAGTGGCTGGCCGCGGCGTACCTGCTGTACATCGGCTTCAAGGCCCTGCGCGCCAAGCCGGCCGCGGCCTCGGCTTCGGAGCAGGCTGATGCGGCACCTGCGGTCACCCGTTCGGCGGCGGCCGCGTACCGCGCCGGCTTCATGACCAACGGCCTCAACCCCAAGGCCACGCTGTTCTTCCTGTCGCTGTTCACCGTGGTCATCAACCCCCATACGCCGCTGTGGGTACAGGCCGGCTATGGCGTGTACCTGGCGCTGGCCACGGCGCTGTGGTTCTGCCTGGTGGCCATGCTGTTCAGCCAGCAGCGGGTGCGCGCCGGTTTTGCGCGCATGGGCCACTGGTTCGACCGCACCATGGGCGCGGTGCTGATTGCCCTGGGGGTGAAAATCGCCCTGACCGAGATGCACTGACATCCGGTTACAGCATCGCGTGGGCGAATTCGGGACTCGGTGCTAGGGTCATTAACAGACTCTCGCACTTAGCCAAAGGACCTCGCAGATGCAGACGCGCGTTATTCCACCCGCTGACGGCGCTTACACCTTCCCGCTGCTGATCAAGCACCTGCTGCTGTCGGGCAGCCGCTACGAGAAAACCCGCGAGATCGTCTACCGCGATCTGGTGCGGTACAGCTATCCGACCCTCACCGAGCGCATCAAGCGCCTGGCCAACGTGCTCACCGCCGCCGGGGTGCAGGCCGGCGATACCGTGGCGATCATGGAGTGGGACAGCCACCGCTATCTGGAATGCATGTTCGCCATTCCCATGATCGGCGCCGTGGCCCACACCATCAACGTACGGCTGTCGCCTGAGCAAATCCTCTTCACCATGAACCACGCCGAAGACAAGCTGGTACTGGTGAACAGCGAGTTCGTGCCGCTCTACAAGGCACTTTCCGGGCAATTGACCACGGTGGAGAGCACCATTCTGCTCACCGATGGCACCGACAAGAGCGCCGAGCTGCCCCACCTGGTCGGTGAATACGAGCAATTGCTGGCCGACGCCAGCCCGGACTACAGCTTTCCCGATTTCGACGAGAATTCGGTGGCCACCACCTTCTATACCACCGGCACCACCGGCAATCCCAAGGGTGTGTACTTCACCCATCGCCAACTGGTGCTGCATACCCTGGCCGCTGCGACCATCACCGGCAGCATCGACAGCGTGCGCCTGATGGGCACCGACGACGTCTACATGCCGATCACGCCGATGTTCCACGTGCACGCCTGGGGCATTCCCTACGTGGCCACCATGATGGGCATCAAGCAGGTTTACCCGGGGCGCTACGAGCCGGACATGCTGATCAACCTGTGGCGCAAGGAAAAGGTCACCTTCTCCCATTGCGTACCGACCATCCTGCAGATGTTGCTCAACTGCAAGGGCGGGGAAGGTACCGACTTCGGCGGCTGGAAGGTGATCATCGGCGGCAGCGCCCTCAACCGTGGCCTGTATGAAGCCGCCAAGGCCCGCGGCATTCAGCTGACCGCCGCCTATGGCATGTCGGAAACCTGCCCGCTGATTTCCTGTGCCCACTTCAACGAAGAACTGCAGGCCGGCAGCGAAGACCAGCGCGTGGTGTACCGTATCAAGGCTGGGGTGCCGGTACCCTTGGTGGACGCGGCGATCGTCGACAGTGACGGCAATTTCCTTCCCGCCGATGGCGAGACCCAAGGCGAGCTGGTGTTGCGCGCGCCGTGGCTGTCCATGGGCTACTTCCGCGAGCCGCAGAAGGGCGCAGAGCTGTGGGAGGGCGGCTGGATGCACACCGGCGACGTCGCTACCCTGGATGGCATGGGCGTGATCGATATTCGCGACCGCATCAAGGATGTGATCAAGACGGGTGGCGAGTGGGTGTCGTCGCTGGAGCTCGAAGATTTGATCAGCCGCCATCCCGCGGTGCGTGAAGTCGCGGTGATCGGCATTCCCGACGACAAATGGGGCGAGCGGCCCTTCGCGCTGTTGATACCCCGTGAGGGCCAGGCGTTGGATGCCCAGTCGCTCAAGCAGCACCTCACGCCGTTCGTCGAGTCCGGGTTGATCAGCAAGTGGTCGGTGCCCAGCCAGATTGCCGTGGTCAGCGAGATTCCCAAGACCAGCGTGGGCAAGCTGGATAAAAAGCGTATGCGCGTAGAAGTGGCGGCGTGGCAGGCGGCGAATAGCCCGTTGCTGTCATCGTTATAAGGCGAAGTCCAACGGGGCCGGGGCCAAGGGGGGCCGGCCCGTCAGGAAGGCCGTGGCGGCGATCCGACGGCCGGACAGTGCAGCCCTGAAAACTCTAAATTCTGGACCTTACTTCCTGCATACGCCTTGTTACAATCCGGTTTTCAGGCCCGTCACCCTTTTGACGCTGGCCGAATGACATCACCGGAGAGAGGGCCAATGGCCTCAGGACCATCACTTTGGCAATTGGCCAGGCTGCCGCTCGCTGTAGGCCTGGCGTCGTCACTCGCGGCACCGGCTTATGGCGTGGCGTTCAACATCGGTGAGGTCGAAGGCCAATTCGATTCTTCGCTGTCGATCGGCACCAGTTGGTCTACGCAAAACCCCAATCGCAACCTGATCGGCGCCAACAATGGCGGCCTGGGCCTGTCGCAGTCCGCCGACAACGGCCGGCTGAACTACAAGGCCGGTGATGCCTTCAGCAAGATATTCAAGGGCGTGCACGACCTGGAATTGAAGTACGGCGACAGTGGCCTGTTCCTGCGCGGCAAGTACTGGTACGACTTCCAGCTCAAGGATGAGCACCAGCGCTTCGAAGACATCAGCGACGATGGCCGCGAACAAGCGGCGCGCTCGTCCGGGGCCGAATTCCTCGACGCCTTCGTTTACCACAACTTCAGCATCCACGACCTGCCGGGCACCGTACGCCTGGGCAAACAGGTGGTCAACTGGGGCGAGAGCACCTTCATCGGCGGTGGCATCAACAGCATTAACCCGATCGATGTGTCGGCGTTTCGGCGCCCTGGGGCCGAGATCAAGGAAGGCTTGATCCCGGTCAACATGTTTTACCTGTCCCAGAGCCTGACCGACAACCTCACGGCTGAAGGCTTCTATCAGTTGCAATGGAAATCCACCGTCAACGACAACTGCGGGACCTTTTTCTCGCAGTCGGACGTGATCACCGGCGGCTGCAACGACAACCTCGGCGTGCTGCGCAGCCAAAGCGCGACCCTGGCCGGCGTGCCCGCCAGCCAGCGCACCGCCGCCGCAGCGGCACTGGCGGCGCAGGGCGTGACCTGGAACTCACCCGACGAAGGCGTGGTGGTACCCCGCGGCGCCGACCGCGATGCCCGCGACAGTGGCCAGTTCGGCCTGGCCCTGCGCTATATGTTCGACCCGCTGGACACCGAGTTCGGCGCCTATTTCATGAATTACCACAGCCGCCTGCCGATCTTCAGCGGCCACGGCGCGCCCGCCAGTGCTTATGCCAGCGCCGGTGCCCTGCAGGCCGCGGGCCTGTCTCCTGGGGCGACCCGGGCCTTGATGCCGGCAGTGATCACCGCCAATTCGAACTACTACCTCGAGTACCCGGAAGACATCCGCCTGTATGGCCTGAGCTTCGCTACCACGCTGGCGTCGGGCACCGCCTGGAACGGCGAGCTGAGCTACCGGCCCAACGCGCCGATCCAGATCAACACCACCGACATCCTCTATTCGGGCCTGGCCATGCCTGGCGTATCGCAGCTGCAGGGCCGCCCGGACACCGACCAGCCCGGCTACCGGCGCAAGGAAATCACCCAGCTGCAGACCAGCCTCACGCACTTCTTCGACCAGGTGATGGGCGCCGACCGCCTGACCTTGATAGGGGAGGTGGGCTGGACCCACGTCGGCGGCCTCGAAAGCACCGACAAGCTGCGCTACGGCCGCGACGCCAGCTACGGCCCGGGCCCGCTGGCGAACGGCACCTGCCAGGCGCTGAACGCCGGCACCCTGGCCGGCACCGGGCAGAACAACGTCAGCCGCTATTGCGAGAACGACGGCTTCACCACAGCGGACTCCTGGGGCTACCGGGCGCGCGCGATCTGGGAATTCAACAACGTGATCGCCGGGGTCAATCTCAAGCCGAACCTGGCCTGGTCCCACGACGTGCACGGCTACTCCCCTGGCCCCGGTGGCAACTTCGAGCAAGGCCGCAAGGCCATCAGCCTCGGCCTGGACGGCGAATACCAGAACACCTACACCGCCAGCCTGTCGTATACCAACTTCTTCGATGGCAAATATTCCACGGTCGACGATCGCGACTTTGTCAGCTTGAGTGTGGGAGTGAATTTCTAGCGTGAAAGGGTCGTATTCGATGAAGGCTAGTAGAACATTTTTGCAAATCGGCCTGTTGAGCCTTGCCGTGCTGGCTGCCGATGCGCTGGCCGCCGTGCCCGCCGCCGACGCCAAGCGCCTGGGCGCCAACCTCACGCCCATGGGCGCCGAGCGCGCCGGCAACGCCGATAACTCCATTGCGCCGTGGCAGCCGATGCCGAAGAACGCCGCGCCGGTGGATGCCCAAGGCTTTCTCGGCAACCCGTTCGCCGACGAAAAACCGCTGTTCACCATCACTGCGCAGAACCTCGACAAGTACAAGGCGCGCCTGACGCCTGGGCAGATCGCGCTGTTCCAGCGTTACCCCAGCACCTACCACATGCTCGTGTACCCGTCGCACCGGGGCGCCACGGTGCCGGAAGATATTTTCGCCGCCATTCGCAAGAACGCCACCCAGGCCAAGCTGGTCGCCGATGGCAACGGCCTGGCAGATTTCGCCAGCGCGGTGCCGTTCCCCATTCCGCAAAGCGGCCTGGAGGTGATCTGGAACCACATCACCCGCTACCGCGGCGGCAGCATCAAGCGCAACGTGGTGCAGGCGATGCCCCAGCAAAACGGCTCGTTCAGCCCGGTCTCCTTTCAGGAACAACTGGTGTTCCGCGACCGCATGAAGGACTACGACCCGGCCAACCCGGGCAATGTGCTGTTCTATTTCAAGCAGGAAGTCACCGCACCCGCGCGCCTGGCCGGCAGCGTGCTGCTGGTGCACGAGACCATCGACCAGGTCGCCGAGCCACGCCAGGCCTGGCTTTACAATGCCGGCCAGCGTCGCGTGCGGCGTGCGCCACAAGCCGCCTACGACAGCCCCGGCACCGCGGCCGATGGCCTGCGCACCTCGGACAACCTCGACATGTTCAACGGCGCCCCCGATCGCTATGACTGGCAGTTGGTGGGCAAGCAGGAGCTGTACATCCCCGAGAACAGCTACGCGCTGGATTCGCCCACGCTCAAGTACGCCGATATTCTCAAGCCTGGCCATATCAACCAGGACCTGGCCCGCTACGAGCTGCGCCGCGTCTGGCACGTGGTCGCCACCCTCAAGCCCGGCCAGCGGCACATCTACGCCAAGCGCGATTTCTACTTCGACGAAGACACCTGGCAAGCGGCGATCATTGACCACTACGACGGCCGTGGGCAGCTGTGGCGGGTCGCCGAGGCCCACGCCGAGAACTACTACAACGTGCAGGTGCCCTGGTACGCCTTCGAGGTGCTCTATGACCTGCAGGCCGGTCGCTATGTGGCGCTGGGCATGAAGAACGAAGAGTCCCGCGGTTATCAGTTCGGCTTTGATGCGACTACCAGCGAGTTCACGCCCGGGGCGTTGCGCCAGGAAGGGGTGCGCTAAGGCTGCTGGCCCCATCGCGGGCATCGCCCGCTCCAACGGAATCCGTGGCTCGCCAGTGACCCCGTTGGAGCGGGCGATGCCCGCGATGAGGCCCTGAGAGCCGCTGAACATTCACGCGGCTGCCACCCCAGGTTTCCCGCTCAACACCGAAACTTTCAACGCACCGAAACGCTCTTTTCCAACGCTCCCTGAACTTTTTTTTACCCAGCAAACCCTTTCCCGTAGTGGCATCGCGCCCACTGTCACAGAACCGTCCGCCTCGCTGTCATCAAAAGTACACATTTGAAGCATTAAATCTGCCTCGTCTCCTCCTGTGGGCTTTTCCACAAATCTTCTGACTGAGGTGTTGCCGTGATTCTGCTGACCAAAAATCGTCTCTCGATTTTGCTGGCCTCGCTGTGCCTGAGTGGCATGGCCCATGCGACTGATGTAACCGGTGCGGGCTCGAGCTTCGTGTTCCCGGTGCTGTCCAAGTGGTCCCAGGACTACAGCAAGGCATCGCCTAACCGTATCAACTACCAGTCCATCGGTTCGGGCGGCGGCATCGCTCAGATCAAGGCAGCCACCGTGGATTTCGGCGCTTCCGACGCTCCTCTGTCCGCTGACGACCTGAAAGCCGCTGGCCTGGGCCAGTTCCCCAGCGTGATCGGCGGTATCGTGCCAGTCGTCAACATCGAAGGCGTCGAGCCAGGCAAACTGAAGCTCGACGGCGAAACCCTGGCCAAGATCTTCAAAGGCACCATCACCGAGTGGAACGACAAAGCCATCGTCGCCCTCAACCCCGACGTGAAATTGCCTGAGCAGAAAATCACCGTCGTTCACCGTTCGGACGGCTCGGGTACCTCGTTCAACTTCACCAACTACCTGTCCAAGGCCAGCGAAGACTGGAAAGCCTCCCCAGGTTTCGGCACCACCGTGCCATGGCCAGTGGGCGTGGGCGGCAAGGGTAACGAAGGTGTTTCGGCCTACGTGAAGCAGATCAAAGGTTCGATCGGCTACGTCGAATACGCCTACGCTTTGCAGAACAAAATGTCCCACACCCAACTGAAAAACGCCGCTGGCAAGTTCATCGAGCCGAACGCCAAGGCCTTCGCCGCCGCCGCCGATACCGCCGACTGGTCGACCGCCAAAGACTTCAACCTGATCATGACCAACGCCCCGGGCGAAGGCGCGTGGCCGATCACCGCCACCACCTGGATCATCATGTACAAGTCGCCGAAAAACGCCGAGCAGAGCAAGGCCGCTTTCGACTTCTTCAAATGGTCCCTGGACAACGGCCAGGCTCAAGCCGCTGCGCTGGACTATGTAGCCCTGCCCAAATCGCTGGTTACGCGTATCGAAGACTACTGGAAAACCGATTTCACCAAGTAATTGGCGAAGTCCAAGCCTGTAACGCTCTTTCTGGCTGCCCCACGCGGGGTATCCGGAAAGGGCTTTTTCTGCGAGTGGACCTGACATGACCGAAAACACTCAATACCTGTCCACTGCGATCTCCAAGAGCGACAGTCCGGGCGAACAACGTGCAGCCCGCGACCATCGTCATGACGTCTGGTTTCGCCGTACGATGCAAGGCGCTGCCATGCTGGTGCTGTTGCTGTTGGCCAGCATTGCGGGATCGACCCTCTGGGGCGGTGCTGAAGCGTTTCGAACCTTCGGGTTCGGTTTCCTGACCAGCACCGAGTGGGATGCCGTTTCGGGCCACTTCGGCGCCGTGGTACCCGTGTACGGGACCCTGGTCACCTCTTTCCTTGCCCTGTTGATCGCCGTTCCGGTCAGCTTCGGCATCGCCATTTTCCTCACCGAGGTCGCGCCGCCATGGCTGCGCATGCCGATCGCTTCGGCGATCGAGCTGCTGGCCGGCATTCCGTCGATCATCTACGGCATGTGGGGGCTGTTCATCTTCGGCCCGTTCATGGCCCAGTACCTGGCGCCCTGGATCAACGACAACCTGGGCGCGCTGCCTTTCATCGGCGGTCTGTTCCAGGGCCCGCCGCTGGGTATCGGCATGCTGACCGCCGGTATTGTGCTGGCGATCATGATCATTCCGTTCATTACCTCGGTGATGCACGAGGTGTTTCGCACCGTGCCGTCGGCCCTTAAAGAGTCGGCCTACGCGCTGGGTGGCACCACCTGGGAAGTGGTGTGGGACATCGTCCTGCCCTACACCCGCACTGCGGTAGTGGGCGGTATCTTCCTCGGCCTCGGTCGCGCCCTTGGCGAGACCATGGCGGTGACCTTCGTGCTGGGCAACGCCCACCAGTTCTCCGCCTCGCTGCTGATGCCGAGCAGTTCGATCGCCTCGGTGATCGCCAACGAGTTCAGCGAGTCGTACACCGACCTGCATCGCTCGTCGCTGATCGCCCTCGGCTTCCTGCTGTTCGTCGTGACCTTTATCGTGCTGGCCCTGGCCCGCCTGATGCTCATGCGCCTGTCGCGCAAGGAGGGCCTGTGAGTAACGAAAGCATTTACCGCAAACGGGCGCTGAAGAACCGCATTGCGATGGTTCTCAGCTGCGGCGCCACGATGTTCGGCCTGCTGTGGCTGGTTTGGATCCTGATGACCACCATCATCAAGGGCGCCGGCGCCCTGAACGGTGCCCTGTTCACTGAAATGACCCCGCCCCCGGGCAGCTCCGGCGGCCTGGCCAACGCCTTCTACGGCAGCGCGCTGATGTCTGGTATCGCCCTGTTGATCGGCACCCCGATCGGCCTGGCGGCGGGCATCTGGCTGGCCGAGTTCGCCCGCCACAGCAAGCTGGGCAACACCGTGCGCTTCATCAACGACATCCTGCTGTCGGCGCCGTCCATCGTGCTGGGCCTGTTCATCTACACCGGCGTGATCCTGCCGATGAGCGCCCTGTCCAACCACCAGATCGGGTTCTCGGCATTTGCCGGTTCCCTCGCCCTGGCGCTGCTGGTGATTCCGGTGGTGGTGCGTACCACCGATGAGATGCTGCAACTGCAGCCTTCGACCATGCGCGAAGCGGCGCTGGCCCTGGGTGTACCGCAGTGGAAACTGACCTTGCAGATCGTACTGCGCGCGGCCAAAGCCGGTGTGGTGACCGGTGTGCTGCTGGCATTGGCACGTATCACCGGCGAAACCGCGCCGCTGCTGTTCACCGCGTTCGGCAACCAGTTCTGGAGCAGCAACGTGCTCAAGCCGATCGCCAGTGTTCCGGTGGTGGTGTTCCAGTACGCCATGAGCCCATACGACGACTGGCACTCCCTGGCCTGGGCAGGCGCCTTGGTCCTGACCCTGTTCGTGCTGGCACTCAGCCTGCTCTCTCGCCTAATCCTTTTGCGCAATAGGTCTCATTGATGAACGTTCTTCCCGAGGCTCCAAAAACCAAGATTCAGGTCCGCGATCTGGAGTTCTTCTACAACGACCAACGTTCGTTGAAGAAGATCAACATGGACATCCCGGAAAAGCACGTGACCGCCATCATCGGCCCATCGGGCTGCGGCAAGTCGACCCTGTTGCGCGTGTTCAACCGTATCTATGCGATGTACCCGAAGCAGGAAGCCAAGGGCGAAGTGCTGCTCAATGGCGAGAATATCCTCGGTTCGGGCTACTCGATGAACCGCTTGCGCAGCAATGTCGGCATGGTATTTCAGAAGCCGGTGCCGTTCCCGATGTCGATCTACGACAATATCGCCTATGCCGTGCGCCACCACGAAAAGCTGTCGCGCCGTGAAATGGACGAGCGTGTCGAGCAGGCCCTGCGTGGCGGCGCCCTGTGGGACGAAGTGAAGGACAAGCTCAAGCAAAGCGCCCAGAGCCTCTCTGGCGGCCAGCAGCAGCGCCTGTGCATCGCCCGCACCATCGCCCTGCGCCCGCAAGTGCTGCTGCTGGACGAACCGACCTCGGCCCTGGACCCGATCTCCACCGGCCGTATCGAGCAGCTGATCACCGAGCTCAAAGAGCAGTTCACCGTGATCATCGTGACCCACAACATGCAACAGGCCGCACGCTGCTCGGACTACACCGCGTTCATGTTCATGGGCGAGCTGATCGAGCACGGCGACACCGACACCATTTTCACCAAGCCGAACAAGACTCAGACCGAGGATTACATCACGGGTCGTTTTGGTTGATGTTCAGGTGCCCTGGAAGGGGCGCCCGTGCACGGATATTTCAGGCGTCGCCCGGCAGGGGTGGCGCTTTTTTTTGCCTGCTGCATTTGCCAAATAGTGCAGCTATTAAAATCTTGTCATGGAATTTTTCTTCCCAAAATGGTCAAACTGGCCACAGAGTGATGCAGCGTATGTCCTCTGATGCCATCGAATTTTCTGTCTGGGAGCTGTCCATGTTTACCTCGCGTCGTCTTGTAATCGCCGCCACCGCCGTTGCCTTGCTGTCTGGCTGTGCCACGCAGGGGAACCCCTATGACAACCAAGGCCAGGCCCAACAGGGCGGCGGCGTCAGCAAGACCGCCAAGTATGGCGGCCTGGGCGCCTTGGCCGGTGCCGTGGCCGGTGCCGCGATCGACCACAACAACCGCGGCAAGGGCGCGCTGATCGGCGCCGCCGTGGTGGGGGCTTCGGCGGCGGGTTATGGCTACTACGCCGACAAGCAGGAAGCCGCGCTGCGTGCGAGCATGGCCAATACCGGCGTGCAGGTGCAGCGCCAGGGCGACCAGATCAAGCTGATCATGCCAGGCAACATCACCTTCGGTACCGACTCGTCGGCCATCGCGGCGAGCTTCTACTCGCCGCTGAACAACCTGGCGAACTCGTTCAAGCAGTTCAACGAGAACACCATCGAGATCGTCGGCTACACCGACAGCACCGGCAGCCGCCAGCACAACATGGACCTGTCGCTGCAGCGCGCTCAGGCGGTGAGCACCTACCTGACGTCCCAGGGGATCGACGCTTCGCGCCTGTCGGTGCGCGGTGCCGGGCCAGACCAGCCGATCGCCAGCAACGCCGACGCCAACGGCCGCGCGCAGAACCGCCGGGTAGAGGTCAATTTGAAGCCGATTCCGGGCCAGCAATACCAGGCGCCGCAGCAGTAAGTGCAGCGTTAGGCAAAAAATCCCGCACATGGATGCGGGATTTTTTATGGCTGGGTGATTGTGGTGCCTGCACCGGCGCCAAGCTCGCAGGCTGCGCCAGCTCCTACGCCGACTGTATTCACAACCCATATCAGGTATGAAATACGATCGGGGTAGGAGCTGGCGCAGCCTGCGAGCTTGGCGTCAGCCGGGAAAGCGCTGATGCAACTGCACCAACAACGCATCCTTCTCCACCCACAGCTCGTTTATCCACCGCTGAAACGCCTGCCGGTACTCCAAGTCCTGGTCATAACTCTTACCAATGAACTCGGCCGGAATCGCCACTTCCTCGAAGTGCGCGACGATCTCGTGCACCCGCCCACACAGCAGATCCCAATAACCAGGCCGGCCCTCAGGGTAGTGAATGGTGACGTTGACGATCGCCTTCAGCTGCTCGCCCATGGCATCCAGCACAAAGGCGATACCACCAGCCTTGGGCTTGAGCAGGTAGCGAAAGGGTGATTGCTGCTGGGCATGCTTGGCCGGGGTAAAGCGCGTGCCCTCGACGAAATTGAAGATGCCGGTCGGCTGATGGCGAAAGCGCGCGCAGATGCGCCGGGTGGTCTCAAGGTCCTTGCCTTTCCTTTCCGGGTGTTTCTCGAGATAGGCCTTGGTGTAGCGCTTCATGAACGGAAAGCCCAGGGCCCACATCGCCAGGCCGATGATCGGCACCCAGATCAGCTCCTGCTTGAGGAAGAACTTCAGTGGCTGCACCCGGCGGTTGAGCTGGTACTGCAGCACCATGATGTCGACCCAGCTCTGGTGGTTGCTGGTGATCAGGTACGAATGCTCATAGTCCAGCCCTTGCAGGCCGGTGATGTGCCAACGCACGGGGTCGACCCACAGGCGGTTGTTGTTGATCCAGCTTTCATGGATGAAGCGCATCAGCCGGTCACAGGTGCGTTGCGCCGCCGGGAAACGCAGGCAGGCCTTGAACAGCGCCACCACGAACAGCGGCGTGCAGCAGACAATGGTATTGAGCGCCAATAGCAGCGCGGCAATCACGCCGCGCAGCGGCCCGGGAAGGAACGAAAGCATCAGTCTGCCAGCCCCATCGCGCGGTTGGCCTGGATCGCCGTGAGGGCGATGGTGTAGACGATGTCGTCGACCTGGGCGCCCCGCGGCAAGTCGTTCACCGGCTTGCGCAGGCCTTGCAGCATCGGCCCCAGGCTCACGCAGTCAGCGCTGCGCTGTACCGCCTTGTGGGTGGTGTTGCCGGTGTTCAGGTCGGGGAACACGAACACCGTGGCGCGGCCAGCCACCGGGCTGTCGGGGGCCAGCTGGCGGGCGACGTTCTCGTTGGCGGCGGCGTCGTACTGCAGCGGGCCGTCGATCTGCAGGCCGCGTTGCGCTTCGCGGGCCAGTTGCGTGGCCTCGCGAACTTTCTCCACGTCTTCGCCGCTGGCCGAGTGGCCGCTGGAGTAGCTGATCATCGCCACCCGCGCGGGTATGCCGAAGGCCTCGGCGGAGTCGGCGCTTTGCAGGGCGATTTCCGCCAGCTCGCTGGCGCTCGGGTGGGGGTTCATCACGCAGTCGCCGTACACCAGCACTTCTTCGGGAAACATCATGAAGAACACCGACGACACCAAAGTGCAGCCCGGTGCGGTCTTGATCAACTGCAGGGCCGGGCGAATGGTGTTGGCGGTGGAGTGAATCAGCCCCGAGACCAGCCCGTCGACTTCATCGAGGGCGAGCATCATGGTACCGATCACCACCGGGTCCTCGAGCTGCTGCTCGGCCATCGGCTCGTTGAGGTTCTTGCTCTTGCGCAGCTCGACCATGGGCGCCACGTAGCGCTCGCGCACCAGGTCGGGGTCGAGAATTTCCAGCCCCTCGGGCAGCTCGATACCCTGGGCGCGAGCCACCGCGTGCACGTCCTGGGGCTTGGCCAGCAGCACGCAGCGCGCAATGCCACGGGCCTGGCAGATGGCCGCCGCCTGCACGGTCAGTGGCTCGGCGCCCTCGGGCAGGACGATGCGCTTGTTGGCCTGCTGGGCGCGCTGGATCAACTGGTAGCGGAACACCGCCGGCGACAGGCGCATTTCCCGCGGCGTGCCGCAGCGCTGATGCAGCCAGTGGGCATCGAGATGGCTGGCGACGAAATCGGTGATGATCTCGGCGCGCTCGCGGTCGTCGATGGGGATTTCCTTGTTCAGCTGGTTGAGCTGGGTAGCAGTGTCGTACGAACCGGTGCTTACCGACAGGATCGGCAGGCCGGCCTGCAAGGCGCCGCGGCACAGTTCCATGATGCGCGGGTCAGGCAGCGAGTCGCTGGTCAGCAGGATGCCGGCCAGGGGCACGCCGTTGAGCCAGGCCAGGCTGGCGGCCAGGAGGATGTCGTCGCGGTCGCCGGGGGTCACCACCAGCACGCCGGGCTTGAGCAGCGGCACGGTGTTGAGCACGGTGCGCGCGCAGATGATGATCTTGGCCATGCGCCGCAGCTCGTAGTCGCCGGCGTTGATCACCTGCGCGCCGAGCAGGTCGGCGACGTCGCGGGTGCGCGGGGCGTTGAGGTCGGCCTGGAAGGGAATCGCGCCGAGCACGCGAAAGTCGCCGCTGCGCAGCAAGGCCGAGCCGTCCTTCAAGCGGTGGGTGAAGGCTTCGAGGGATTCGTCGGTACGCACTTTGTTGAGGATCACGCCCAGCACTTTCGGGTCGCGCGGGCCGCCGAACAGCTGGGCCTGCAACTCGACCCGGCCGGACAATTCCGCTAGCACATCGCCCTCGGGGGCGGCCACCAGAATCACGTCGGCGTCCAGGCTCTTGGCCAGGTGCTGGTTCACTCGAGCGGCGTAACTGGCGCTGCGGGTGGGCACCATGCCTTCGACGATCAGCACGTCTTTGCCGACCGCGGCCTCCTGATACAAGGTGACAATTTCTTCAAGCAGTTCATCCAGCTGCCCATCGCCGAGCATGCGTTCCACATGCGCCAGGCCCAGCGGCTTGGGTGGGCGCAGGCCATGGGTACGGGCGATGAGTTCGGTGGAACGCTCCGGGCCGGTGTCGCCGGGGTGCGGCTGGGCGATGGGCTTGAAGAAGCCCACCTTGTGCCCGGCGCGCTCCAGGCTGCGCACCAGCCCCAGGCTGATGGAAGTCAGGCCTACGCCAAAATCGGTCGGCGCGAGAAAAAATGTTTGCATGCGATCATCTCGAGGTCAGCGCTGCATAAACGTCGGCGTATAGGTCGCCGATCGCGGGGTCCGCCGCCAAGGGTATCGACAATGGACGGGGTTTTCGAGTGGCTCCGTCCGTCAGTGTTCCGTTCGCTTTCGGGCGGATGCTTGGTTACACTTGATCGTTCTACATACTTTCGTAAAGGTCTCGCCCATGCTGATTGCCGCCAACAAGGCTGTCTCTATCGACTATACCCTCACCAACGACGCTGGTGAGGTCATCGACAGCTCCGCCGGCGGCGCGCCGCTGGTGTACCTGCATGGCGCAGGTAACATTATCCCCGGCTTGGAAAAAGCCCTCATCGGCAAGCAGGCCGGTGACGAACTGACCGTGGCCATCGAGCCGGAAGACGCCTACGGCGAATACTCGGCCGAACTGGTCAGCACCCTGAGCCGCAGCATGTTCGAAGGTGTCGACGAGCTGGAAGTCGGCATGCAGTTCCACGCTTCGGCGCCGGACGGCCAGATGCAGATCGTGACCATTCGCGACCTCGACGGCGACGACGTGACCGTCGATGGCAACCACCCACTGGCCGGCCAGCGCCTGAACTTTCAGGTGAAGATCGTCGACGTGCGCGACGCCAGCCAGGAAGAAGTCGCCCACGGCCACGTGCACGGTGAAGGCGGTCATCACCACTGATTGAGCTGCTAAGCTCAAGGTAGCCGCGAAGGCGCCCGTTCGAGTCCCTGGCTACCCACGCCAAGGGCTTGGACGGGCGCCTTTTCAGTCTGGTAGTGTGCTCACGAAGGACAGGCTGCAGGTCAGGGGCTGTGACGGTTTTGCAAGGGGAATATATCCATGAGTGCTTTCCATGAACTCAAGCTCAACGCGCTGGACGGCACTGAGCTGCCGCTGGCGCCGTTGAAGGGCAAAGTGGTGCTGGTGGTGAACGTGGCCTCCAAATGCGGGCTTACGCCGCAATACGCGGGGCTGGAGAACCTTTACCAGAAGTATCATGGGCAGGGGTTCAGCATTCTCGGTTTGCCCTGCAACCAGTTTGCCGGGCAGGAGCCGGGCAGCGAAGAAGACATCCAGAATTTCTGCTCGGCCACCTACGGTGTGAGCTTCCCCATGGCCAGCAAGCTGGAAGTCAACGGTGCCCATCGGCACTCGCTATATCGCCTGTTGGCGGGCGAGGGCGCCGAGTATCCCGGCGACATCACCTGGAATTTCGAGAAGTTCCTGGTCGGCAAGGATGGCCGGGTGCTGGCGCGTTTTTCGCCTCGCACCACCCCCGACGACCCGGCGCTGATCACCGCCATCGAGAAAGCCCTGGCCTGACCCACGGCGGGGCCGCTCAGCCCCGCTCCCGCACCCAGAACAGCGTTGCCCCCGCCACCGCCGCTGGCATCATCAATACGTTGACCAGCGGTATCAGCAGCACCAGGTACACGATCCCGCCGAAACTCAGGCTCTGCCAGCGCTTCTGTCGCAGCCAGGCGAGCATGTCCTGCCAGCTCATCTTGTGGTTGTCGGCCGGGTAGTCGATGTACTGGATGGCCATCATCCAGACCCCGAACAGCAGCCACAGCGGCGCGGCGATGATGTTCACCACCGGAATGAACGACAGGATCAGCAGGCCGATCGCCCGCGGCAGGTAATAGCCCAGCTTGCGCAGCTCGCGCGCGAAGGTGCGCGGGACCATCTCCACCAGTTCGGCGAGGCTGAAGGCGGGGAATTCGTCCTTGCCGGTGACCACTACTTCGACCTTTTCCGCGAGGAAACCGTTGAACGGCGCGGCGATGACGTTGGCCAGCATGGTGAAGGTGAAAAACACCATCAGCAGCACCAGAACCACGAACAGCGGCCATAATACGTAGCTGAGGAAATCGAGCCAGTGGGGCAGGCTGGGCATCAGTGCGTCTACCCACAGGCGAAATTCGTGCCCGGCGAAGTAGATCAGGCCCACGAACAGCACCAGGTTGATCAGCAGCGGCATCAGCACGAACAGCCGCAGGCCCGGGCTGAGCACCAGTTTCAGGCCCTCGCGCAGGTAGTCGGGGCCAGACAGTACAGGTAGGGGCATAACAGGCTCCACAGTGGACAACCTGGCGACAGTACCGGCTTTGCGCCGGCGGTTAAAGCCCGGCGATGCCGAGGCAATGGCCTGTAACAAAAGCATCGGCGTGGGCTTCCCCCGTGCGGCCGTCGGGACTTTCACTGCCCAGGGATAGCCAGTGGCTATGAGGTGGATTATGAAAGGGTATTTTATTAATCTGCCGCACCTCGTTAAGCTGCACCCATCAAATTTTCCAACCCTTCCGTCATCAACTTTCGAGGCGCTAGCCTCCAGGAGATTACATTGAGCATTCTGGTCAACAAACAAGCCCCCGATTTCGACGCGCCAGCGGTACTGGGCGACGGTTCGATCGTCGACAGCTTCAAATTGTCCTCGCTGAAGGGCAAGTACGTGGTGCTGTTCTTCTGGCCGCTGGACTTCACGTTCGTCTGCCCATCGGAAATCATTGCCCACAACAACCGCATCGGCAAATTCCGTGAATTGGGCGTGGAAGTGGTCGGCGTGTCCATCGACTCGCAATTCACCCACTACGCCTGGCGCAGCACGCCGGTGGAGAAAGGCGGCATCGGCGAGGTCGAATTCACCATGGTCGCCGACGTCAAGCACGAGATCACCCGTGCCTACGGTATCGAGCATGAAGATGGCGTGGCCCTGCGTGCTTCGTTCCTGATCGACCAGCAAGGCGTGGTGCAGCACCAGGTCGTGAACAACCTGCCGCTGGGCCGCGAAGTGGACGAGATGGTGCGCCTGGTCGAGGCCCTGCAGTTCACCGAAGCACACGGTGAAGTGTGCCCGGCCGGCTGGCGCCCAGGCCAGAAAGGTATGAAAGCCGACGCCAAGGGCGTGGCCGACTACCTGGCCGAGAACGCTGCCAGCCTGTAAGGCAGCGCGCGCCGTGTGGCCCTCAGGGGCCCGCGGCGACTATTTCCAGGATCGGCGGCCAATAGCCTTCCCCAAGGTGTTCGTCGGTCCTTTTTAATTCCGCCGTTATCCGGCGTTGCACCCCAGGCGGTGCACAGGCCGGTCGATAGGAGTGTGTCATGTCTGAAGTTCGTCATTCGCGGGTCATCATTCTCGGTTCGGGCCCTGCCGGTTACAGCGCTGCGGTCTACGCGGCACGTGCCAACCTCAAGCCGCTGCTGATCACCGGCATGCAGGCCGGTGGCCAGCTGACCACTACCACCGAAGTCGACAACTGGCCGGGCGACGTGCATGGCCTGACCGGCCCGGTGCTGATGGAGCGGATGCGCGAGCACGCCGAGCGTTTCGAGACGGAAATCGTCTTTGACCATATCAACTCCGTCGACCTGGCCGGCAAACCGTTCTCGCTGCAGGGCGACAGCGGTACCTACACCTGCGACGCGCTGATCATCGCCACCGGCGCCAGCGCTCGCTACCTGGGCCTGCCTTCGGAAGAGACGTTCATGGGCAAGGGCGTTTCGGCCTGCGCCACCTGCGATGGTTTCTTCTATCGCAACCGCGAAGTGGCCGTAGTGGGCGGTGGCAACACCGCGGTGGAAGAGGCGCTGTACCTGGCCAACATCGCCAGCAAGGTGACCCTGATCCACCGTCGCGATACCTTCCGCGCCGAGAAGATCCTGATCGACAAGCTGCACGCACGTGTGGCCGAGGGCAAGATCGAGCTCAAGCTCAACGCGAACCTGGACGAAGTGCTGGGCGACAACATGGGCGTGACCGGCGCGCGGTTGAAGAACAACGATGGCAGCAGCGAAGAGATCAAGGTCGATGGCGTCTTCATCGCCATCGGTCACACGCCGAACACCTCGCTGTTCGAAGGTCAGCTGACCCTCAAGGACGGCTACCTGGTGGTCAGCGGCAGCCGTGAAGGCAACGCGACCGCCACCAACGTCGAAGGCGTGTTCGCCGCAGGCGACGTGGCCGACCACGTCTACCGCCAGGCGATCACCTCGGCCGGTGCCGGCTGCATGGCCGCCCTGGACGTGGAACGCTACCTGGACGGCTTGCAGAACGCGTCGTTCTGATCCGCTAGGGCGACTGCACCCGGCATGCGCCGGGTCGCGTGTCGAAAAAGCCCGGTATCGCCTGCGCGGTCCGGGCTTTTTCGTGCCTGTGCGTCAGAGGCTCAGGCGCATCGACAGGTCGACGGCCTTGACGTCCTTGGTCATGGCCCCGATCGAGACGAAATCGACGCCGGTCAGGGCGATGTTCCGCAGGGTCGTTTCGTTGACCCCGCCACTGGCCTCGAGCTTGGCCTTGCCCGCCGTCCGGCGCACGGCTTCCCGCATGTCGTCCAGGCTCAGCTCGTCGAGCATGATGATGTCGGCTCCCGCGTCCAGGGCCTGGCTCAG
>Ga0308164_10000728_pt1 | contig 46266 bp, 45 predicted proteins | sample PhyTR2_FD_201031 | JGI IMG/M metagenome (GOLD analysis project Ga0308164, IMG submission 201031) | Phyllosphere microbial communities from UC Gill Tract Community Farm, Albany, California, United States - DLSLT.R2 | ecosystem: Host-associated > Plants > Phyllosphere > Unclassified | place: USA...
GCGCCGGCCGCAACCATTTAAATTAGCGACACGCAAGCCATTCAACCAGCGCGACGGCCTGCCGAACGTGCTGCCTTGCAGCTTTCTTTCTCTTTTTTCTAGCTAATACTTTTGTTGATAAATCACAATTACCATTCTTATCATCAACTGATTCAATACACACGGATTTTTGAAACTCGTTGTTTCAATAAATATTGAAATAATCACATCATTAAAAATTGCTGATGATATCTTAATATACCAAAATATATATCGATCGAAAAGTAATGCTAATGCTCAAAGATTTTGAAATTTTATTGTCACATGCCGAAACGGCTAGTTGATCTTTGACGCTTTGTTAACAGTCCCGGCATGCTGCCGATGACTGGATGTCAGCGTGTCTCGTCTAATCGCCAAACGCGTACTGAGCGCTTAATTCAGAGAGAATTTTCTACAGTCTGAGGAGCTTGGCTCACCAATGCATCCACTCTCTGAGTGCATTCGACACCTCCTCTGGTTGCTCGATCGGCGACAGATGACCGCATTCAGCGAGAACTCGCAGGTGTGCACCAGGAATCAGCTTGGTCATCTCCTGATGCATCCATACTGGATTGGGTTGATCGTCCTCACCGCACATAACCAGCGTTGGACAAGTCACCTGGGACAAAGATGCCCTGGAATCGATCCGGTTCACCAGGGCCTGTCGCTGCTGTTCCCTCACTTCAATACCGACGTCGTGTGCCATGTCGATGACCTTTTGACGCAAATCCGATTGCGTCGCATGTTTGGCTAAGAGCCAGCGACTTGGGAACTGTGCGATGAGCGCTGACAGGCCGTGTTCGCGCAGCAGCACTTCATCGCCCTCCCTGGACTTGAGACGATCGGGCGAGTCGATGCTGGCGCGCGTATCAATCAACGCCAGACGCTCGATGCGTTGTGGTGCCTGGCGCAGCATTTCCATGGCGACATGTCCACCCATGGACAACGCGGCCAAGCTGAAGCGCTCGGGCGCGCGCTCCAGCACTGAGTGCGCCATGGCGCTCATTGAATTTCCTGTCCGCAGATCCAGCGGTAGGCAGCATGCGACATCGTGCAATGCAACACATTGCTGCTCCCAAAGCGCGGGCGTGCACATATGACCTGGCAGCATGACAAGGGTAGGAAGGGCCACCTCAATCCACCTTCGCGCCTGCGCTGCGAACGGTCTCACCCCAGCTTTCGATCTCACGTCGCAGCAGGGTCGTTGACGCTTCGGGCGTCCGGAACTGGGCTTGAGCACCGGCTTCAGCCAAGCTTTTTTGCATTTCGGGCGAGGTGGAGGCTGATCTCAAAGCCGAGGCCAGCCGATCGAGAACGACGGAAGACGTTTTCGAAGGAGCAAACAGCCCCATCCAGTAAACCACTTCATAGTTCTTGACCGTGGTTCCGATGGCGGGAATGCTCGGCAGCGCTGGTACGGCCGCCGCCGTCGTGACGCCTAGCGCCTTCACCCGGCCAGCTTTGAGCATGGGCATGGCTTCCAGATTGGAAGCCCAGAACAATTGAATCTGCCCACCGATCAAGTCCGTGATGGCGGCTTGGCTGCCCTTGTAAGGCACGTGCTGCATGCGCGTGTCCGTCATCGACGTGAAAAGTGCGCCGGCGAGATGGTTGACGGCGCCGTTGCCCGACGAGCCATAGGCCAAGGTGTCGGGCTTGGACTTTGCCAGCGCGATCACCTCGCCGACGTTTTTGACCGGCAGGTCGTTGTTGGCCAACAGGGTGTAGCCGGTCGTGGCAAAAATGCCCACGGGCTTGAGATCGCGTTCGACGTTGTAGGAAATCTTTTTGTACAAGGTCGGGTTGATGGCCAGGCTCGATGTACCCATCAACAGCGTATATCCATCCGGAGCGCTCTGCACCACCGCCTCAGTGCCGATGTTGGTGCCAGCACCTGGCCGGTTCTCCACAATGACCGGCTGTCCCAGTTCCACGCTCAGACGTGCTGCCACCTGACGTGTCACAACATCCGTGAAACCACCTGGAGGAAAAGGCGCAATGATCTTGATCGCCCGGGTAGGCCAAGTTTGCCCCGCGACGGGAACACAGACCACCACGCACGCCATAGCCACTGCCAAGCTTGCAGGCCGCATCAAGGGCGGGCGGGGAAAACGGCGAGGATTCATGATTTTCTCCTTGGTGCTGGAACGCTGCGAGATCCAGTCTTGATAAGCATCAGAACAGGGGAATGATTCCAAACAGGCCGGCCGACAAGATCATGACGACGACGAGAAGCAAGGCCCACTTGAACGTGAAACGCTGGTGGTTGCCGAATTCGACGCCGGCGACACCCATCAGGACGTAGTTGGCAGCAACCAGCGGACTCAGCTGGTGGATCGGCTGGCCTAGCAGCGAGGCGCGCGCGATGATCTCCGGCGCGATACCGTACCCCTTTGCCGCCTCGGCCAGGATCGGAACGACGCCGAAGTAGAAGGCATCGTTGGACAAGAAAAAGGTCATGGGTGCACTGAGCAGCGCCGTGATGAGCGGCAGGAAGTTGCCGGCGGAGCTTGGAATCATCGACACCACGCTCTGCGCGATGGCATCTGTCATCTTCGTGCCAGACAAGATTCCTGTGAACACGCCGGCGGCAAAGATCAGCGAGACCACCGACAAGGCACTGGCCGAGTGGGCGGCAATGCGCTCCTTCTGATCCTTGAGGGAGGGGAAATTGACCGAGATGGCGATGGTGAACGCGCCCATGAACAGCAGTGGCAGAGGCAGCACCGCCAACACCAGGCACACCATCAGGGCGATGGTCAGGACCAGATTGAAGATCATCATGGCGGGTTTGGACCGAGGTGCATCCGACGCATCCATATTCACCTCGCCACCGATGGGAGACGCTTCCATGTGGGCGGGTTTCCAATCGATGCGCTTGAGGCGCGCACGCTCCTTCAATCCCAGGTACCAGGCGACGGCGATTGTGGCAACCGACGCGGCCGCCATCGCCGGGATGATGGGCACGAAGACCTGGCTCGCATCCAGGTGCAGGGCGCTCATGACGCGCGCGGTCGGCCCACCCCACGGTGCGATGTTCATGATGCTGTTGCCCATCATGGTGACGCACGGCAGGATGAGCGGGTTGATCCCCAAACGGCGGTGCAGCGGCAGCATGGCTGTCACACACAGCAGGTATGTGGTCGATCCGTCGCCATCCAGAGAGACGATCAGTGCGAGCAAGGCCGAACCGATGATGATGCGCACCGGGTCGCCCTTGGAGAGCTTCACGATCAAGCGGATCAACGGATCGAACAACCCGACATCGATCATCAGACCGAAATACAGGATTGCGAACAGCAGCAGCACCCCCGTTGGCGCGATGGCCCGGATGCCGCTGATGACCATGGGTCCGATGTCGGCGCCGAAGCCACCGATCAGCGCAAAGACAAGCGGCACGGCGATCAGGGCGATGAGCGCTGAGGCCCGCCCGGTCATGATCAACGCCATGAAGACGACGATCATGGAATACGCAAGAAGGGTGATCATTGGAATTTTTGATGTGTCCGCGGGCGCAAGGGCCGTCCACGCATAAGCGTCGACGCCCAGGTCGACACCTGTCCCAACCCTTGGGAGCGGCCAGAACGAACTTTTTTGGAAAGAAAAATTGAAAAGGTCTGAGTGCACGACTCAGGCTTGTTTTCCGTTACCACCCGGAAGGTGGCGACCGAGACTGGCTCGATGGGTGCCCGGCGTTACGGTCAAAGTCAGCGATGCCGAAGCAACCGAGCATCGAAACCCAATGGATCGGCAGGAGTGCCGACTTCAGGTCTCGAGAGCCGCTTCAGGTCATGAAATCAGACCGATCTCCGTCATAACCTTTCGCAGCCGCACGTGCTCGTCTTCAACGAACTTCGAGAACTCGTCTCCAGTAACCAAGCTTGGGGACCATGCGTTGGTCTTGACGGCATCGGTCCAGACCTTCGTCTTGGTTGCTGCCACGACCGCATCGGTGAGTTCCTTGCGCTGGGCCGGCGTCAGGTTGGCTGCACCGTAGACACCGCGCCAGTTCCCAATCTGCATGTCGTAGCCCGCTTCTTTCAGGGTCGGCGCATCCACGTTGGCCATGCGCGTGGGCGCGCCGACTGCGAGCACCCGGAACTGACCCGACTCGACGTACTTGGCAAGCTCTGCGTACCCGCCCGTGATCGCGGTGACATGCCCGCCAAGTGTGGCCGAGACGACCTCGCCGCCGCCGCCAAAGGGCACGTAGTTGGCCTTCGCAGTGGGTACACCAGCCTTCGCGGCGAGCTCGGCCACCCCGATGTGGTCGACCGACCCCTTTGAGCCACCACCCCACTTGACGCTGGCAGGGTTCTTCTTGAATTCGGCCATGAGGTCGCCGAATGTCTTGTACGGCGAATCCTTGCGCACGGCGATGACGTTGTACTCGGTGAACAGGCGGGCGATCGGGGTGACGTTTGACAGCGTGAGCTGCGGCTTGTTCTGGACGATGCCCGTCACCATGATCGCGCCCATGACGCACAGGGCGTTGACCTCGCCCTTGGAGGCATTGACGAACTGGGCCAGACCGATCGTGCCGCCAGCGCCGTTCTTGTTGTCGTACATGGCGCCCTTGGCCACACCCGCGTCCTGCAGGGCTTTGCCCAGCGTTCGGGCGGTTTGGTCATAGCCGCCACCGGGCGAGCCGGGCGCCATGAAGCGAACGGTTTCAAGGGCTTGGGCAGACACAGCGGCGGTCAGGGCGCCGGCGAACGCCACAACGCTCAAAAGTCTTCGAAAGGATGGGTTCACAGGATGCGCTCCATGGTGAGAGGAATCGATGCGATGACGCCGGACCCTGGAACGAACCCCTCGGCCATCGTATTTGTATTTTCTAGTCACTTTAGCCAAAACATTCGAGGGTTAACACTTAGAGTCTCTTTCTTAAAGTTCGTCTGACCGGTCATGACTCTCAAATTTTTTTCAAGCTAGCCACTGCGTGCCGAATGACAGACACACCGATGCAGCCTTCGCCTCCCATAGATTGACTTATTGTGTTTTATGATCAGATAATTCGATCATGCCGCGACATCGAACAAGTGCGGTGCAGACAACCCGCGAACGTGGTGACGGATGAGGATGCTGCCCTGACGGCATCGCAGGCCCTCCCCGCGCAACAACCCGCCCAGCCTCGCGCTGCCTCTGAGAAAGCAAGGATTTCAATGTCCCATATCGCTAAAGCACAGGATCTCGTCCGGTTCGGCACCGACGTTCTGCTCGCCCACGCCGTCCCCGAGGCTGATGCCGTACTGCTGGCTGACAGCCTAGTGAAGGCCGAGCTGTGGGGTCACTCCTCCCACGGCATGCTGCGCCTGCCCTGGTACGTGGATCGCCTGCGCTCGGGCGTCATGGTGGCGCGGACGGCCGAGACGCTTGCTGTAGACAGCGGCGCGGTCGTCGTCATAGACGGCCATGACGGCATCGGCCAGGTGCTCACCCGCAAAGCCGTCCACCTGGGCATGGAGCGGGCGGCTCAGTTCGGCGTCAGCGCCGTGGGCGTGCGCAATTCCAACCATTTCGGCACGGCCGCCTACTTCACACGCGAAGCGGCCGAAGCCGGCTTCGTCACATTCCTCTCCACCAATGCCTCCCCCGCGATGGCGCCCTGGGGTGGTCGCGTCAAGGCCATCGGCACCAATCCCTGGTCGCTGGCCGCGCCGGCTGGCAAGTTCGGCGTGGCCGTCATGGACATCGCCAACACCGCCGTTGCACGCGGCAAGATCTATCTCGCGGCCGAGCGTGGCGAGGAGATTCCTGCGACCTGGGCGGCCGACGAGCGCGGGGTGCCCACCACCAAGGCCAGTGACGCCATCCACGGGCTGATCCTGCCCATGGCGGGTCACAAGGGCTACGTCATCTCTTTCATGATGGACGTGCTCGCCGGTGTGCTCACCGGCAGCCACTTCGGATCGAACGTCGCAGGGCCTTACGAGAAGAGTCGTCGCAGCGGCTGCGGCCACATGCTGCTGACTATCAACGTGGCAGCCATGATGCCGCGCGAGGAATTTGACGCCCGCATGGAGACGCTCATCGCAGAAGTCAAATCCAACCCGATGGCCGAGGGGGTCAGCGAGATCTTCTTTCCGGGCGAACTGGAAGACCACAACACCGCCCTCCACAACGTCTCAGGCATCGCCATTGCGGATCAGACATGGCAAAGCATGGCCAAGCTGGCCAGCGAAACCCAGGTGGCCTTGCCGCCTGTCTAACCAATTCAAAGTCAAAGGACACCCAAATGATTGCCCTCATCGTCAGCCTCAACGTTCACGCCGAACGCCTCGACCAGTTTCTCGCCGCCATCAAGGAAAACGCCACGCGCACGTTCCAGGACGAGCCGGGCTGCCGCTACTTCGACGTCACCCAGGACACCAAGGACCCGCTGCACTTCATTTTTTACGAGCTGTACGACGACGAGGCCGCCATCGAGGCCCATCGCCAGGCACCTCACTTTGCCAAGTGGCGCGAGGCGGCCGATGTCTGCGTGGTCAAGGGCAGCCAGGTCAACACCTTCGCCAACCAGCTCTTCCATCACGCCTGAACCTTGCGTCAGAACTCGTCATGTCCCATCTCATCCACACCATCAACCCAGCAACCGGCGAAACAATCCAGACGTACGAAGGCCTGAACGCCGAGCAGATCGAGTCCACCGTGAACACTGCCTACGCGGCGGCCCTAGCCTGGGGACAGGTTCCCATCGCCCAACGGGTGGAAGCCGTGCGTCGTCTGGCCGGCGAGTTGCGTGCGCAGAAGGACAGCTTTGCCGCGCTCATCACGCAGGAGATGGGCAAGCCACTTCCGGAGGCTGCCGGCGAACTGGAGAAGTCGGCCGTGACCGCGCTGTACTACGCGGATTTCGGTCCTAAGCAGCTGGCCGATGAACCCGTGGCCATCGACGGCGTGGACGCCTGGGTGAGCTACGAGCCGGTCGGTCTGGTCTTGGCAGTGATGCCCTGGAACTTTCCGGTCTGGCAGGTCATGCGTTTTGCCATCCCCTCGCTGGTCGCGGGCAACGGCATTCTGCTGAAGCATTCGCCCAACGTCACCGGCAGCGCACTGGCGTTGCAGCAGTTGTTCGTCGACGCCGGCCTGCCGGCGAACGTCCTGACGACGCTGGTGGTGGCCGAGCCTGAAGTGCCCAAGGTCATCGAAGGCCTGATCGCCGACGACCGCATCGCCGCGGTGACCCTGACCGGCTCCAACCGTGCCGGTGCCGCCGCAGGCGCGGCAGCCGGCCGTGCCTCGAAGAAGTCAGTGCTGGAATTGGGAGGTTCGGACGCGTTCATCGTGCTGGACGATGCCGATGTCGATGCGGCCGCGACGGCCGCAGTGAAGGCGCGTTTCCACAACGGCGGACAAAGCTGCGTGTGTGCCAAACGCTTCATCGTCGCATCGAAGGTGGCCGAGGAGTTCACGGCCAAGTTCGTGGAACGTACCCAGGCCCTGGTGGTCGGTGATCCCACATCAGCCACCACGCAGGTAGGCCCTCTGGCCCGCCACGACCTTCGCACCGCCCTGGAGGACCAGGTCCGTCGTTCGGTCGACGCCGGTGCCAAGCTGCTGTGCGGCGGGAAGTCGCTGCCGGGCGAGGGATTCTTCTTCGAGCCGACGGTGCTGGCCGATACCCGGCCCGGCATGGCCGCTTTCGACGAGGAAACGTTCGGTCCCGTCGCGGCCATCGCGGTGGCCGACAGCGACGAGGAAATCATCCGCCTCGCCAACGCGACGCCCTTCGGTTTGTCCCTGAGCATCTGGGGAGCCTCCAAGGACCGCGGCGTCGCGGTGGCCAAGCGCATCACCAGCGGTGCGGCATTCATCAATGCCGTGACGGCGTCGGATGCGCGTCTGCCGTTCGGCGGCACCAAGAAATCGGGTTACGGCCGCGAACTGGCCGCCGCAGGCGTCAGGGAGTTCTCCAACATCCGCTCCTACTGGGCGGCTTGAGACAGAGCCCTGTCAGCAGTCCGTCAACATTTCTCATCCTCAACTTTCACATTCCCATTTCTCAGGAGACTTTTCATGAGCGAAGCCGCCCTCTTGCACCCCGCATCCCTCAAGGCCTACGAGCGAGGCGGTGGCGCCCGCACCATCCCGCTGGTCTCCCAGCGCCTGGGCGCCACCAGCTTCATCAATGGCATCACCGAGTTCGGTCCCAGCGCGCAGATTCCCTGGCATTTCCACAACTGCGAGGAAAGCGTGATGCTGCTCGAAGGCAGCGCTGTCTTCGACATTGGCGACGAACACCACGACCTGGTGGTCCACGACACGACCTTCATCCCAGCGGGCGTGCCGCACCGCTTTCGCAACGCCTCGGACACTCAGGGCATGAAAATCCTGTGGATCTACGGCCGGGTCGATGCCAACCGCACGCTGGTAGAAACCGGCGAGACCCGTTCGGTCACTGCCGAACACGTGTAATGCCATGCGCTTTCTGGCAATGGCCAGAAAGCGCCGCTCCCGGCTAGGTTCGCACCCCAGTTCGGCAGCAACCGCTTCTTTTCCCATGGCCCGCGTGCGTCGGACCTCCCCGGTGCGGGATCAACCGATCGTCCATGCTGCGTGCAGGTGGGTCATGCCAACATCCATGCCGTATGACTTCTCCCGACCCACGCCCGCGTCCTCGCATCATCATCATCGGGTGCGGCTTCGGCGGTCTCGAGGCCGCGCGCAAGCTCCAGCGTCATCCGGTCGACATCACGATCGTCGAGAAGACCAATCACCATCTTTTCCAGCCGCTGCTCTACCAGGTTGCCACCGCAGGCTTGGCCGCGCCATCGATCGCCGCGCCGGTGCGCCTTCTGTTTCGCAACCGAACCAACATCACGACGCTGCTTGGCGAGGTGGTGGGCATCGACTCAAAAGCGCAGAACGTGAGCTTGGCCGACGGGACGGTCCTGGCCTGGGACCACCTGATCGTCGCGGCAGGCGCGACCCACAGTTACTTCGGCAACGATGCTTGGGAGCGCGTGGCACCCGGCCTCAAGACCCTTGCCGATGCCTTCCACATTCGCCGACAAGTGCTGATGAGCTTCGAGGCGGCCGAATTGGAAACCGATCCGGCCCGCCGACGCGCACTATTGACCTTCGCCGTCATCGGCGCCGGGCCCACCGGCGTGGAGATGGCGGGCACCCTGGCTGAGATCGCGCGCCACACGCTGGACGGCGAATTCCGTCGCATCCAACCCGAAAGCGCGGAAGTCCTGCTCATCGAAGGCGGCGCGCGCGTCCTGCAGGCCATGCCGGAGTCGCTGAGCCAACGCGCGCTGGAGCAACTACAGAAGCTGGGGGTCCAGGTGCGCCTGAACACCAAGGTGACGGTGATCGACGCCGAGGGCATCGAGGTGGCAATTCCCGCCGCAGCCGGCGATGCATCCCCCACCACGCGCCGGATTGCCAGCCACTGCGTGATCTGGGCGGCCGGCGTGGCGGCTTCGCCGCTCGGACGCCTGCTCGCCGCGGCCACGGGTGCCGAATGCGATCGTGCCGGCCGCATCCGGGTCGAGCCTGACCTGAGCTTGTCCGGTCATCCGGGCATCAGCGTGGTGGGGGATCTCGCAGCGGCGTTCAGTCACCGTCCCGGCAAGCCGCCCGCACCGGTGCCGGGGGTCTCGCCAGCGGCCAAGCAGATGGGCCGCGCTGCGGCGACCAACGTGCTCCAGCGCATCGCCGGAGGACCGACCACCCCGTTCCGTTACGCCGACTATGGCAACTTGGCGACCATCGGCCGCAACTCCGCTGTCGTCGACCTCGGCACGCCCTTCGGGCCCTTGCGTTTCTCAGGGCGGCTGGCGTGGCTGTTCTGGCTGTTTGCCCACGCCTACTTCCTGATCGGGTTCCGCAACCGGTTGGTCGTGCTGACGGACTGGGCCAGCGCCTACTGGAGTTTTCAGCGCAATGCCCGAGTTGTCGCAAATGATCATAAAAATCAAGAGAGCTGAAATCTTGGGATCTTGCGACGGCTTGATTCTGGTCTTTGTAACGACTCCTTCAACCAGCGCGTCGTGCCAGTCATCCAAGCGGGTGTGAATACGCGGGACTGTGGCTAGGCTGCTTGAGAGAACACCGCCGCATTGCGCAGTTTGGCGCGACGCGCACCATCAAGGTGTGAGCGCATGAGCGACGCAGCCTGCATGAAGTCCTGTCGTTCGATCGCGTCCAGGATCGCCAGGTGTTCAGAGGCCTGGGTGTGCCGGGCACCGCGCCGCGCCGCCTGGCGGTATTCGACCAAGCGGCGCAACTGGTTCACACGTCGCACCGATTGCAGCACGAACCGGTTGTGACCCCACTGCGCCAGCGTCTCGTGGAAATGGCTGTTCGATTCGAACAGTTCAATTGGCGTCATTGTGTGGTAGCCGCCATCAACGATGCGCTGCTGCTCGCGACGCAGCTGCTGCAGTTCGGCAGGCACGCAGGCGAACGAAGGACTCAGCAGAGCGCTGGGCTCGATCGCCTGGCGGAAAAGGTAGCTTTCCTCGTAGGCATCGGGCGAGTCAATCATCGAAAGGAAGCGCCAGCCGTGACCCAAGCTTTGTTCGATCCATCCCTCTTCGGAGATACGCGACAGCACCTTGCGCAAGGTACTACGGGCCACGTCGTAGCGCCGCATGAACTCGGCTTCGGTCAGCTCATCGGGCAGCGTCCCGGCTTGTCGGTCCTCCGCAATGCGAAGGTACAACGGATCGTCGGTCGAGAGCAGGCCAGCCACCGGACCATCCCAGTCCTTGGCATCCACGCTCAGGAAGAAGCCGCGGTTGGCATCCTGCTGCAGGACTCCCAGCTGCGCCAGATGGCGCAGCGCCGACTGGATGGGTGAGCGTGAGGTGCCAATGTGCTGGGCCAGATGGATCTCGGTGAGGTGATCTCCTGAGCGTCGGTTGTCCCGGCGCACCAGCGCGACGATCTCGCGCACGACGCGTTGCTGGAGGGAGGTCAGTTCAGGGACCGTGGCAGTGTCGTTCACTCGAGGCATTCCCGTAGTCTAGGTGCAACGATTCGCACCCTGGTCCGGCTCAGTCGCTCAGTCGATCTTCATTCCGAACTGCTTGATCATCCTGGACCAACGCTCGCCTTCCTTGGCAATCAGTTCGCCGAATTCCCTGGGACCCGCGCCCACGGGCTCGGTCATGCCAGCGGACAGGCGCTCGGCAACGGTCTTGTCCTTCAAGGCGACCGATGCGGCCGCGTGAATCTTCTGGATCACAGGCTCGGGCGTTCCCTTGGGTACGACCAGCCCCATCCAGGAAGCGAATTCGTAGTCGCTCACACCGCTCTCGGCGACAGTGGGCACGTCCGGCAATGTCCTGGAGCGTGTCTTGCCCGTCACCGCCAACGCCTTGAGCTTGCCGGCCTTGATGTGAGGCAGGGCCGCCAGTGGGAAGGCCACGACGGTGTTCACCTCACCGCCCAGCGCCGCAATGATGGCAGGGCCACCCCCCTTGTAGGGCACGTGCGTGAGGTCGACCTTGGCCATGGCCTTAAGCATCTCGCCGGCCAGGTGATTGGCACTGCCGTTGCCGGCCGTGCCGTAGGTGTACTTGCCAGGCTCCTTGCGGGCGAGCTCCAGAAATTCCTTGAGGTTCTTCGCCGGCACGGATGGGTTCGCCACGATGACCAGATCGATCGAGGTCAGCCAAGTCACAGGCGAGAAGTTGGCAACCCTGTAGCCGGGGTTGGGGTAGAGCGTCGGGTTCAACGCCATGGTGCCTTGATTGACGAAGGTCACCGTGTAGCCATCCGGCGCTGCCTTGGCTCCCACAGCCGTGCCGATGTTGCCGCCCGCACCACCCCGGTTGTCGATGATCACGGCCTGGCCCAGGACCTCCTGTATCTTTGTCTGCAGGCTGCGGCACACCACGTCCGCGTCGCCGCCAGCGGGTTGCGGAACGATCAGCGTCACGGGTTTGGTCGGGAAGGTGTCCTGAGCCAGCGCCAACGAACTGGCCCACCCGAGAGGAAAGGCTGCAGCAGTGACCTGGAACAGCGAACGACGACGAAAGGAAGTCATGGGAAACGTCTCCGGCAAAGATCGAATGGAACTGATTAGGAAATTCTTGTAATGTTTAAAATGATCATATAACTCAATCTAAAGGTGGTCAAGATATGGAGATATCACGTCCGGTTCCAGGATTTCGAGCCTTCGTAGGCTGTCGTACGACGATCGAACGGGGTGCCCGCGGCCGAGGCATCGAGGTGTTCGACGTGTCTGTTTCCGGCCGGTGGCAACACCGCCAGACCATGGCCGCCGGCCACAACCCATCCTTTTTGCTAGTCAGCCCAGACCAGCGCCTGCTGTACTGCGCGCACGGCGACGGCAGCACGGCCAGCAGCTTCAGGATCGGTACCGACGGCTTGTTGCAACACCTGAACACGACAGCCACGCATGGCCGCAATCCGGTCCATCTGGTCGTGAGCCCGGGGGGCCAATGGTTGCTGGTGGCCAACTACGCGACGGGCGACGTCGTCTCGATACCGATCGGGTTTGACGGTGCCTTGGGTGCGGTTGCGCACCAGTTGAGGCTGCCGAACCGGGCTGGCCCGCATCCGACGCAACAGAAAGGCGCTCATCCGCACCAACTAGTCTTCGATCCCTCAGGACACTGGCTCATGGTTCCTGACAAAGGTGGCGATGCGATTCACACGGTCCAGTTCAATGAACTCACCGGCTCCATGGAACTGGTAGATTCGCTTGCGACGGCGCCCATGACAGGGCCGCGTCACATGGTCTTCAGCGCCGACGGTCAGCGGGCCTGGATCGTGCTGGAGCTGTCGAGTCAGGTGTTGTGTTCGACGTTCGATCCTCGGCGGGGCCGTCTGGCGGCACTTGATTGCTTGTCGACCGTACCGGAGGATTTCGAAGGCGAAAACACGGGTGCAGGGATCGCGCTGTTAGCAAGAGGTGATCTGCTGTTCATCTCCAATCGAGGACATGGCAGCGTGGTGCGATTTGCGGTCGATCAGGAGCAATGCGTACTTGGCACTCCCAACTGGGTTCCAGCGCAGGGTCGAGTGCCACGTTTCATCGTGCTCGATCCGTCTGATCAAACCTTGTTGATCGCCAACGAAGATGACGATTCAATCATGCGCCTGAAAACCGGAGTGCATGACCTTACCGAAGTTGTACGCAGCGGCAGTCCTGTGTGCATCGCGTTTGCGCGTCGTCAAGAAATTGAGGCGTAGTGGCACAACCGACGTCGATTATCTGGACACATAAAGTTAATCTAGGCGCTGGCACCTCGCCTTTTTCGCCTTGGCGAGACGATCGAACAACACGGCGCATATGTTGATAAATCACATAATCAACAATTCACAATCTTCTTGATTTAATCGACTTCGATTGTCGTAAGAACGAAAAAATCTACTGCTGACAAGCACTTGGGCGAACCGCCAGACCGCATAGCGAGTCGGTTGTTTGAATCGGGCCTGTCATCCATTCATAGCTATGAAGACAGTGTCCTCATTGTCAGATCGCCCTGCGCTGCGCGACTCAGTCGAGCAAGGCCTATGGCACCGACTGGCTTGGAGCACGCTTGCTACCAATGGGCCGGCTTGCTTGCCGGCTTCTTCTTGGTGGGAACATGCGTTGGCAACTGGCTGGCCGCGAGTTCAGCGTCCATGATGTGATGGCGGACCCAGGTCGCCTGGGCGGTCAGCCGCTTGTTCGAGACCACGCCCTGCCCTTTCGCGTCAGGCCGCAACGGCATCACCAAGCCGATCCGGACGTCTGGTGCGTCCTGTCGGACAAGCTTGTGCGCCGGCTCGACGTCCGAATCGTTCGAGCACACGACCACCTGATCGACCCCGCCACGGAGGGCGTCACGGTACACCGTCAGGGCCAGCTGGACGTCCGTGAGCTTCTCCTCGATCATCCAGACGCGCTGGCGCTGGGCCTTGCTGGGCATCTGGTCGGGCACATGCACAGGCAACGAGGTGGGCTGGAAGATGTGGAAGCCCTGGGTGATTTCCACGAGGCCGGAATCATGCGCCATCAGGGCGCGCAGGTACTGGGTCTGAGCCTGTTCGGACGCCGGCCCAAGCCGCGCGTAGTTCGCCTTCACGGGAGCGGTGAAGTACTTGATTGCGACCACCACGGCAGACGGATCTTGCTGCCAGAGAACCTGGTCTCGAAACAAGGCCACGACATCGAGCCACTTGAACGGAGTTCCCTGCAGCCGCGAGTAGTACAGGTTGTACCCGTCGATGTAGACGATCGTTCTTGTCAAAAGCGCTTCCTGGAAATGAAAAAACCACCCGAAGGTGGTTTTCCCGCCCTAAGCGAGGCCAACTGAATGACACCACGAAGGGATTGTGACCCTATTGTATCTGAAGCCTGACCTGTAATCGTGTCCTTATCCGCCTGCTGGCGATCTCGCACAGAAGGAATGCAGTGCAGCTAGCTTCCCTTATCTCGTACAGGTTGGCTCGACCGTACGCACCAGTGCCACTCAGGTAGTTCACGTTTTGCAAGCTTGTGTCAAATCCCAATGAATCTCACATTTGAGAACTGCCAGCGGGTCGCGTTGTCGCGACTACTAGGCACGAAGACGTCGCAAGGCTTCGATCAGGGCTTTCTCGACCGCATCGTCGGGCGCCCCGTCGGCGGCGGCCGCCGAGATGGTGATCGAGATGGTGCCATCCTTGACACGGGCCAGCATACCGACTTTTTTGTCACCCACGTGCAGGTCCATCTTTTCTGTACGACCAAGAGTCATCTTTTGGTCGGCAAGGTGGGCAACCAGCTGGGAAGGAGCGAGCCCCTGGCCCCGTACCCGCTCCACCCGCTTGAGCACACCGCGCCGGTCCTTCTCCATAGCCGCATTGATGGCTTCGGCATGGCGAAAACTGATGTCCAACGGGCTACGGAAGCATTCGACGATTGCCGCAGGAAGCTGCGCGACCAGCAACGCCTTGCGCACCCACGTATGGCTGACTCCAAGGGCTTCTGCCAGCTGCCGCTGCGTCGGGAACAGGTGCTCCTCCAGGGCGCGTTGGTACATGAGGCCCTGTTCGTAGCTTGATAGGTCGGCGCGCTCCCTGTTCTCCCGATCCATCGCGGCGAACAGCGCCGCATCGCCGAGCTCGTCGGTCCAGACCGACGCCAGCACATTGACACCGAGCTCCCTGCAGGCGCGGTGGCGACGGTGCCCAAAGACGATCTCGAAATGTCCCGGTCGTTCTTTCAACGGTCGAACCAGGATCGGCTGTACATTGCCTCCCGCATGTTCGATGTCGGCTTTCAGCCTAGCGAATTCGCTCGTTGCGAAGGACGCATCGTGACGGTTGGCCCAGCGGCTCGGATGAATGACCTGGGAATCGATCTTGCGTGTGGGCAGCGAACCTTCGTACTGCGCGAGCTTCTCACGCAATGCTGCCATCTCGCTTTCCACCTGCTGGATCTGACCGCGGAAAGCCATCATTTGGCCCGGTGCCGTCCTCGGCGCCATCGCACCGCCCACGGCTGGTGGAAACCTGGTTTCCACCGCAGTCGACGCTGACGGAAAAGCTGGCGAGGCGGCGGCTGGCAGAGCGGCTGCCAGCGGGTCAGGTTCTTGCTGCGGCAACATCAAGCCGGCGGTCAACGCTTCCAATCTTTTGCGCGTGCTAGCCATGCTGGGAATTCCTTGAGACGAGGGAGGTCGAGAAGATCTGGCTATGCGGCAGCGCAGAGACTATTGGGATCGAGCAGCCGTCAAGGACGATGGGCTCACACGCTTGTTCTCTGGTGAGCGAGGACCTACCGATCACTAGGTCCTCATGGTCTATAGGCAACGCCAGGTTGGAAACCAGGTTTCCACGCACTGCGTAGGCGCTGGCAGGAGGTGCCATCATTGCGGCCCCCCCCTGCCCTGCTTGGCCCAGGCGCCCACTACCGACTGCTCTACGAGTTCCACGAACGAGTCGTAGGCATCCACAGCCCGCTTGTAGGTCTTGGCCGCGCCATCGTATTTCTGCACGTCGTAGACCGTCGCGAACTCGGCGGCCTTGTTGCTCGTCACACTGGTCTTGGGAATCTCCACAGGCAGCGTGTATTCGCCATAGGTCGCTTGGATCCACTGACGAACGGCGGGCATCGCGGGATCCGAGGCGTCGACACGACTGAGAAGCACATGAAGGAAGTCAAACGCCTTGCCCTGGCGGTCCTTGCTCTGGCCATCTAGGTTGTTGCCGAGGTCGGCAAGCAGCGACCAGAACTGGGCCGACGAGGCAAAATCCAGTCCCGAAGGAGGCACAGGCACCACGATCCCGTTGGCAGCCCACAAGGCATTGATAGTCACGTACGACAGGGAAGGCGGCGTGTCGATGAGGATGACGTCGTAGAGGTCGCGCACCGTCTCGAGACCGTCGTTGAGAACCTCCCAGAACTTCGCGCCAGGCTCCTGCATCTGTCGTGCCGGTAGCGCGAACTCGGCGGAAAACAGGAATGGCGCGGCAGCCACCAGATCAATGCCATCCCAGTAGGTGGAGCGGATTGCATAACGGATATCGCTTTGCGAACCATCGCACAACGGACCGATGGTCATGTCTTCCGTTACCTCGGCTTCGGGCAGCAGTCCATGCAAGGTGGTGAGCGAGCCTTGCGGATCGGTGTCGATGGCCAGCACACGGTGGCCTCGAAGGCTCAGCCCTTGTGCCAGCACCATGGCCGTCGTCGTCTTGGCCACCCCGCCCTTGAAGTTGCCCACGGCGATCGTGATGGCCTTGCTGCCTTGGGGACGCATCCGGTCCCCGCGGTAGGTGCGGGTCCAGCGCCGAATCTCGTCCAGCTTGAAAGTCCGCTTGCCGCCCGAAGGTGTGAGCTGCCCGCCCGGCAAATCGTCCTTGGTGATCCGATAAGCCACATGGGCCTTGTCGACACCGCACAGCGACGCCAGTTGCGCGGTGGAGTAGGTGGGCGAAATCTTGCGCGCCTCGGGCGCCAGTAGCATGCTGCGGATCTGCTCGACCATCGAGCCGGCACGCGTGGCCAGCGCTGCTATCCGCTGCATGTCGATGACCGGCTGGGTCGGTATCAGGGACTCACTGGAAACCTGGTTTCCACGGCTCATAGGACTGGACATGGCATCGTCTTGCTTGTTGATTCAACGGAATTCGTGAATTCTATGAGTCTTCGATGAATGCTCAGCATTTGTAGAAGCAACAGAGGTTCATCGGGATCGAGTGTGAGAAGTTTTGGGGAACCTCCCACACCATGGGCAGAGCCATCGACGGAAAACGCTGTGGAAATGCTCCTCCTTCCAATGAAGTGAGCACTTTTCACCAAATCGCAGGCTGATGGAAGGGAGCATCCCAGGATTGGAGCGACGGATCCCCATATCCACTCACATCAAACCCCAATGATCCTCACCCAAGGCCCACGAGAAGCCCAGATTCACTCACACCGAATCCCAAAATCTCTCACGTCAAATCCCAACAGCTCTCACAGAAACCACAGCAAGTGTTTGTCACGCAACAGAAAATGAGCTCTTCAAACATTCAATGTTCTCAAGTGTTAAGTACAAAAAACCAAGAACGCAAGAATGTCGAAATTGTGAAAAATCCAAATCACAATGATCATGGACAGGGGGATACTTGGTGGCGTGCAAAGTCCGATTCCCGAACCCATCGAGCCGATCGCGGTTGAAGCCAACCCACGGAAAGCCAAGACGCCATCGCGGCAGCTAGTGGCCCCCGAGGACCAGACTGTTGCGAAGGCTAACGAAGCCATCGCCATCCGGCCCAAACGTGGCCGGCTCACGCTGCTGTCGCGCCGCATCTACAACGCATTGCTCTATCACGCCCAGCGTCAGGGTGTCGACAAGCCGGTGTACGAGCTCCCCTTGAACGAGCTGATTTGCGATGCCCGCTTCAACTCCAACAACACCGAGTTGCTGAAATCCCACCTGCGCGACATGCAGGCCACCACGATCGAATGGTCCACCAGCAGCAACTCGCTCAAGCGCTGGGTGTCATCGCAGTTGCTTGGGACCGTCTCGATCGAGGAACAGGGCAGGGGGCGGGCGTGCGTGGTGACTTGGCGCTATCCCGAGGAGATCAGGGAACGCCTGGTCAAGCCGCACCAGTACACACGGGTGTTGCTGGAGATGAGCAGTCAGATGCGTAGCTACTCGGCAGCGGTGCTCTACGAGATCGGAGCACGTTACCTCACCTCGCCAGGCCGCCTGTCGATGCGCGAGGATGTGATTTGGTGGGCGGCGGTGCTCACCGGCCGCAGCGACATCAAGGAGGTCGACTACCGTTTCTTCAAGCGCGATGTGATCAACAAGGCCCTGGCTGAGATCGATGCGCTGTGCGACGACTTCGGGTTGGAGCTGATCGAGCACAAGCAGGGGCGCAAAATCGAGGAGATCCAGTTCAGGGTCGTTGCCAAGACGCCGCAGCGCTTGGATGACATCGACGCGCCGGGTCGCCACGTATTCGATCTCGAACTCGTCGCCCGTCTGATCTCACTCGGCCTGAAACAGGACGAGGCCCAAGACCTGTATGCCAGCAATGCCGAAGCGCAGTTGCGAGCGACGCTCGATCACGTCGACCAGCGCCTGCGCAACCCCGCCATGCCCCTTTTGAACTCGCCGGCCGCGTACTTCAAAGATGCGCTCAGGAAAGGCTACGCAAGCACGGCGTTGGCGTCGACGGCGGCACCGGCAAGCGCGCCAGTGACCGTCCAGACTGAGGCCGACCGGCTGCGCCGGATCCGCGAGCTGTGGGAGAACGACCGGCTGCGCCGGGCGCGGACGGTGTTTCAGGAGATGCTATCCGCAATGCAGATGGATCTGAGGATCCGCTTCGAGGCCGAAAGACTCGACGGCCTGGCCATGCCCATCGCACGTGCCTGGCGCAAGGACGGTCCCTCCAGCCGCTTCGCTGGCACAGCCTTCTTCCGGTGGCTGGCCCAGGACCTCTGGCCGGACGAGCCGACCGACCGCGTCCTGCTTGACTTCGCCTTGCAGTGCGGCGTTGCCGGGGTCTAGCGTCGGCCTCCATGCCCGTTTTGGGGGATGGCGTTCCGATCGACCCATCCTCGGGTGTGACCGCGTCCGTCACTGAAACTGCTGCCGATGGCACGGGTTCCTATCGACGGCCGAGACGCCCGCGTGGCCCATTGCGGACTGCAGAACGGGGGCGTCGGCGAGCCAGGCTGAGGCCGCTGACGGCCAGAGCCACTTTCCTCAGGCCGACGTTGCAAGCATCCTATTCCGCACGATAGGTTGCGTCTGGTAGTCTGTCTCAATGCTTCGCCAGCACCAGCATCTCCTGTCGATTCCCACCACCGGACGGGGCCTCGTGGAGATCACCACGTCCGTGGTTCAGGCACTGCAGGCGAGCCGCATCGACGAAGGCTGGGTCACCTTGTTCATCCGCCATACGTCCGCAAGTCTGGTGATCCAGGAAAATGCGGATCCGGACGTGCGCGGTGATCTCGAGCGCTTCTTCGCGCGGCTTGTCGGGGACGGCGATCCCCTGTTCGTCCACCGCAGTGAAGGACCTGATGACATGCCCGCGCACGTGCGAGCGGCGCTCACTGCGACCCAACTCTTGGTCCCGGTGAGCGATGGCCGTCTGACGCTCGGAACATGGCAAGGTATTTACTTGTGGGAGCATCGCTTGCACGGGCATGTGCGGGAGATCGTCGTACAGATCGTGGGCGAGTGACAAAAACGGCCTCGCCGGCCAGGACCCTGCCATGAACGATTCAGTGTCGAGTTGGCTATCGCCGTGGTCGCATCGGTGGCGTCGCAACCCACCTGACAAGCCGGCGGGATCCTTTGAACGAGCCTACTTTTCGTCCTAGATGGCACGCAACATCGTCATCGTCATCGCCTTGGCTCGAACTTCGGATCATCGATGTCTCCGGGACGACCTGCCGAAACGGGCTCGGACAACTCTGGATGGCTTGAGCTGGCCGCCACTGCGTCTGTGATCGGACTCCGCAACCTGTATGCAGTCGCCCGTTGAGTGTGGCTGCTGGTCGTCCAACCGAGCGGCGGGCCTGTGTGCGCTGCGCTGACCACGGGATGGGCCGACGCGCACTGAACGTGGGTCATCGCACGCCGGCGATCAGATCCAGCAGCTGATAGGCATCGGTAGCTCATCGGACGTGCGACAGGTGATCACGGACCGCATCGTCGCCCAGCGAGAGCTCGCTACAAGAATTTTGAGTCCATCGAGCTCAACGGCTTTCTCGTGCCGGCCGGAACGCCGCAGGCCGTCATCGAGCGGCTGTCTTCCGCGGTGCAGGAAGCAACGCGCCAACATAACATGCGCAAGCGTCTGATCGCCTCGGCGAATCGAGTCAGGATCGCTGGCCGTGCTATCACGTCGCGGCGGAAGAACAGGCCGAAGGAGGGCAGGACGACACGCGGCGTCACCTGCAGTCGCTGGACGCCGCCCCGGGCCATCTCGTTAATCGCATGCTCCAGCCGGAGCTCGACGATTCGTTTTACTTCCGGCCGGCAAGGCCCGCCCTGTACGGTGTTCCTGGACGGGCGCGCTCTGCAGTCGAGTTGCGAGAGCGGCCCGCGCAGCGGCTGGGATGGCTACAGGCGCAGGTGAGGGAGCAAGGTGCACATGACGGTTGACACGCTGGGCCACTTGCTGGCTTGCTGGTCGCCAGGAAGCGGCGTGGGCGATGAGCGAGCTCAGGCCTGCGCGCCGTCCTGGATGCGTCGCCACAACGCCTGCGCCGGTCCCGACAGGCTGCGCCCGCGCCGCTTGACGAGGTAGAGCGGCCGAAAGGCGTCACGCGCCACCACCCGCGCGTGCGTCAGGCCAGGCCGCTCGCACAGCGGCAGCGCGAAGCGCGGCACGATGCTGATGCCGAACCCGGCTTCCACCAAGCTCGCCAGGGTGCCGAACTGCGCCACCTCGAAGCCGCTGTCGCGCATGTCGGCGCGGCGGATCAGCGGCTGCGTGACCTGCCACACGCTGCCGCTGCGCACAGTTTGGATGAACGGGCGTTGGCGGAGATCGCGCAAGCGTACCTCGTCGCGGCCGGCCAGCGGATCGTCGCGGCGGCACACCAAGTGCAAGCTCTCCCGCGACAGCAAGTGGGCGTCGTACTCGGCCGGGTTGCCCTGGTTGGCGTTGAAGCCGAAATCCACCTCGCCGGACAGCACCAGCCGCAGGCACTGGTCCGACACCACGTCGTGCAGCTGCAGCGCCACGCCGGGGTGCTCGGCGCGGAAGGCGGCCAGCACGACCGGCAGCCAGGCCGCGGCGACGGAAGCCGGCGAGGCGATCGCCACGCGCCCGGTGCGCAGCGCGCTGCGGTCCTGCAGCTCGGCCAGGGCGGCCTTGATCTCCGCCGTGATGCGCCGCGCGCCCTGGGCGAAGACCTCGCCGTCGGGCGTGAGCGAGACCTTGCGCGTGTCGCGATCGAACAGCCGCACGCCGACCGTTTCCTCCAGGCGGCCGATCATCTGGCTGAAGGCGGAAGCCGACATGTGGCAGCGCTCGGCCGCGATCGAGAAGCGCCGCGTCTCCTCCAGCGCCAGGAAGGCATCGATGAGCCGGCCCGATAGATTCATTGGGAAAACCGCACAGTCGTACCAAAAAATCCAGTTTACCGACATAGAGTGGTGTTCGACACTCGGCGCCGATAACGACAGGAGACACGATGAACACCTTTACCGTCGGTTGCGGCGCCGGCTTTTCCGGCGACCGCGTGGACGCGCCCGGCCCCGTGGTGCGGACCCTGATCCGGCGCGGCGGCCCGAGCGCGCTGATGTTCGAGACGCTGGCCGAGCGCACGCTGGCCACCGCGCACTTGGCGCGTCGCGCCGATCCGGATTCGGGCTACGAGCCGCTGCTCGAACTCGCCGTCGGGCCGGTGCTGGCCGACTGTCTGGCGCACGGGATCACCATCGTCGGCAACTTCGGCGCCGCCAATCCGCACGGGGCGGCGCGCGCCCTGGTCGGCATGGCGCGGCGCGCCGGGCTGGCCGCGCCCCGCATCGCCGTTGTCACTGGCGACGACCTGTCGGACGCCCAGGGGCGGGCCATTGTGAGCGAGTGCATCGCCGGCGGACTGGACGAGTCGCGCTTCGTGTGCGCCACCGTCTACCAGGGCGCGTTCGAGATCGCGCAGGCGATCCGCGCTGGCGCGCAGATCGTCGTCACTGGGCGGGTGGCCGACCCGTCGCTAGCGCTGGGGCCGGCACTGGCGCACTTCGGCTGGGACCGTGAGGACTGGGACGCGCTGGCCGGCGCCACCATGGCCGGGCACCTGCTGGAGTGCGGCGCCCAGGTCACCGGCGGCTACTTCTGCGACCCGGGCATGAAGGACGTGCCGGGGCTGGACGACGTCGGCTTCCCGCTGGCCGAGATCGCCAGCGACGGCAGCTGCGTCATCACTAAGGCCGACGGCAGCGGCGGGCTGGTGAGCGTGCGTACCGTCAAGGAACAGCTGCTCTACGAGGTCCACGATCCGGCCGCCTACCTGACGCCCGATGTCGCCGCAGACATCACCCAGGCCGACGTGCACGAGCTGGGTCCGGACCGGGTGCGGCTGTCGGGCGTGCGCGGGCATCCGCGTCCGCTCACGCTTAAGGCCATGGTCTTCGACGAGGGCGGCTGGCTGGCCGAGGGCGAGATCTCCTACGCTGGGCGCAACGCCGAGGCCCGAGCGCGGCTGGCGATGGACGTCATGCGAAAGCGCTGTGGCGCCGACATGGCGCTGCGCTTCGACCTCATTGGCATCTCCAGCATCCACGGCGACGACGCCAACGGCATGCTGGGCACCGTGTCCGCCGGAGAGCGGCGCGACGTGCGGCTGCGCGTGGCCGGCCGCCACGAAGACGAGGCCGTGGTCGACCGCCTGCTGCGCGAGCTCACCGCGCTGTGGACCGGCGGGCCGGCCGGCGGCGGCGGCGTGCGCGTCCACAAGCGCCGACGGCTGTCGAACTCGGCCTGCTACATCCCGCGCGAACGGGTGCCGGCGCGCTTCGATTTCTTCCAGGAAGGCACGCCCGCATGACCTCGACCCTCTACAACTACGCCCACGCGCGCACCGGCGACAAGGGCGACCTCATCAACATCAGCGTGATCGCCTACGACGCCGCGCATTACGAGGCGCTGGTGCGCGAGGTCACGCCCAAGCGCGTGGCCGAGCACTTCGCCTACCGCCGACCGGCCGCCGTGCGGCGCTACCTGCTGCCGCGCATCGGGGCGATGAACTTCGTGCTCGAGCGGGTGCTCGACGGTGGCGTGAACTCGTCGCTCAATCTGGACATGCACGGCAAGGCCCTGTCGTTCCACCTGCTGGACCTGCCCGTGACGCTGCACAAGAAGGAGACAACCCAATGAGAAAGATCATCCAGGCCGTGCTGGCAGCGCTGGCCGTCTGCGTCGCGGCGGGCGCGACGGCGCAGGACTATCCGAGCCGGCCGGTGCGCCTGATCGTGCCGTTTCCGCCCGGCGCCGCCACCGACCTGGCTGCGCGCGTGGTCGGCCAGCAGCTCCAGCAGCTCACCGGCCAGGCCTTCATCGTGGAGAACAAGCCCGGCGCCAACGGCTCCATCGCCGGGCTGGAGGTGGCGCGGGCGCCTGCCGACGGCTACACGCTGCTGTTCTCGTCGAACTCGGCCATCGCGTCCAATGTGGCGCTGCTCAAGTCGATGCCCTACGACCCGCTCAAGGACCTGACCCCGGTGGCCGGCGTGGGCGAGAACCCGCTGGTGCTGATGGTGCGCGCCGATTCGCCCGCCAACAGCCTGAAGGACTTCGTCGAGCTGGCCCGCAGGCAGCCGGGCAAGATGACCTCGGGCTTTGGGTCGTCGAGCTCGCAGGTCTGCGCCGCGATGCTCGACCGCCTCGCCGCCACCGACACCCTGCCCGTGCCCTACAAGGGCATCCCGCTGGCCCTGGCCGACGTCATCGGCGGCACGGTGGACTTTGCCTTCGCCGACATGGGCAACGCCATCGCCCAGGCCAAGGGCGGCAAGCTCAAGGCGCTGGCCGTGACGACGGCGCAGCGCAGCCCGGTCATGCCCGACTGGCCGGCCATCGCCGAGACCTACCCGGGCTATTCGATCAAGGGCTGGTTCGCGATCGTCGGGCCGGTGGGCCTGCCCAAGGCGGTCGTCGACAGGCTGTCGTCCGAGACGCTCAAGGCCGTCGCCGGCCGCGAGGTCAAGGAGCGCTTCGCCACGCTGGGCATGGCGCCGATGCCGATGAACCCGGCACAGTTGCACGACTACATGGTCTCTGAGGTCGCCAACTGGAAGCGCCTGGTAGCCGAAGCCAAGGTGCAGCCCGAATGAACCCGACCCACGACACGCCTCCGGGACAGGAGGCGCCAGCGCCAGCGGCCGTGCGGCGCCGCGCCATGCTGATCACCGGCGGCAGCCGCGGCATCGGCGCGGCGATCGCGGTGAAGGCCGCGGCGGCCGGCTACCGCGTGGCCATCAACTACCTGCGCAGCCAGCGCGAGGCCGAGGCCCTGGCCGACGGCATCCGCGCGGGCGGCGGCGAGGCGCTCGTGCTGCAAGCCGACGTCGGCCGGCAGGCGGAGGTGCAGCGCATGTTTGAACGCCTCGACGAAGGCTTCGGTCCGCTCGACGTCCTGGTCAACAACGCCGGCGTGCTGGCGCGCTTCCCGGTGGCCGACGCCACCGAGGAGCAGGTCGAGGTGGTGTTCCGCGCCAACGTCTTCAGCCTGTACTTCTGCAGCCGCGAGGCGGTGCGCCGGATGTCGACCGCGCACGGCGGGCGCGGCGGCGTGATCCTGAACATGTCGTCCGTGGCGTCGCGCCTGGGTGGCCTGGGCGGCGGCGCGGCCTACGCCGCCTCCAAGGGCGCGATCGACACCTTCACGCTCTCGCTGGCCAGGGAGGTCGGGGCCAAGGGCATCCGCGTCAACGCGCTGCGCCCCGGTCTGATCGAGACCGACATCCACGACGTCCACGGCGGCCTGGCACACCTGCAGGCACTGGCGCGCGACGTCGTGCCCATGGGGCGCTCCGGCACGGCGGCCGAGGTCGCCGACGTCGCGCTGTGGGCCGTCTCCGACGCGGCCTCGTACGTCCACGGCACCGTCATCGACGTCGCCGGCGGACGCTGACCCGGCGCTCGTCCGGCCTTCATCCGCCCCACCTTCAGGACACTCCTCATGTCGCGCAAGCAGCGTCAAGTCATCGTCACCTGTGCCGTGACCGGGTCCATCCACACGCCCAGCATGTCGCCTCACCTGCCCATCAGCGCGCAGCAGATCGCCGATGCGGCGGTGGGGGCCGTCGAGGCCGGCGCCGCCATCGTCCATCTGCACGCGCGCGATCCGCGCGACGGCCGGCCGGTGCAGACCGCCGACGCCTTCCGCGCCTTCGTCGGCGACATCAAGGCACGCTGCCGGGGCGTCATCAACATCACCACCGGCGGCGCGCCGACGATGTCGGTGGAGGAGCGGATGCGGCCGGCCCTGGAACTGCGGCCCGAGGTGGCGTCGCTCAACATGGGCTCGATGAATTTCGGCCTGTTCCCGATGCTCGGCCGCTACAAGGAATTCCAGTACGAGTGGGAGCGGCCCTACCTCGACGGCACGCGCGACCTGGTGTTCAAGAACACCTTCGCCGACATTGAGTACGTGCTGCGCCAAGGCACCGAGAACGGCACGCGCTTCGAGTTTGAGTGCTACGACACCGCGCACCTCTACAACCTGGCGCACTTCCTGGACCGCAAGCTGGTCACGCCGCCGCTGTTCGTGCAGACCGTGTTCGGCATCCTGGGCGGCATCGGCAACCATCCGGACGACATCGCCCACCTGAAGCGCACCGCCGACCGGCTATTCGGCGACGACTATCTGTGGTCGGTGCTGGGCGCGGGCCGCGCGCAGATGCCCATTGCCGCCACGGCGGCGGCGCAGGGCGGCAACGTCCGCGTCGGGCTGGAAGATTCGCTGTGGGACGGCCCCGGCACGCTGGCGCGCAGCAATGCCGACCAGGTCACGCGGGTCTGCCGCCTGCTGCGCTCGATGAGCCTGAATGTCGCGACGCCCGACGAGGCACGGACGCTGCTGGGGTTGAAGGGACCTGAGAACGTCGACTTCTGACGCCGGCGCCACGCGAGCGCCTGCGGTCCTAGTCGGACACGACGCGGTAGCGCAGGTGCACCGCGCCTGCGGCCACCGGCTCCGCCGAGGCCAGGTCGAGCCTGATCCGGGCGTCGAGCCCGTCCTCGCCGGCCTCGAAGATCGCCGGGCTGCCCGTGCTGCCGTCGATGGCCGGCGCCAGCAGCACGCTGATCTCGTCGACCACGCCAGCCTTCAGGAAGGCGCCGTTGATGGTGGCGCCGCCTTCGAGCAGCACCTTGCGGATGCCGATGCGCTGGTTGAGTTCTTCGAGCATCGCCTTCAGGTCGATGTCGTCGCCGGGCATCACCAAGTAGGAGATGCCCATGGCGGCGAGTTCGGCCAGGTGCGCGTCGGGCACCGAGGCGGCCAGGACCACTACCACGTGGCCGCCGTCGGCCGTCGCGCTGTCCCAGTGCAGGCGCGCCTTGCGGTCGATGGCGATGGCGAAGTGGCGGGCCTGCGCGTCGGCCAGGTGCCAGGGGCGATCCGGCGGCGACGAGGGCGACTCGCCCGCGCCGGCTTGGCCTGTGGCGAACTCCTTCATGGTCGTCGTGCCGGCCAGCCAGGCGTCGGCGTCGAAGGCCTCGTGCAGCCGCTGGTATTCGTCCAGGATCGGCTTCCGCAAGGGGCCTTCCTTGGGCGCCCAGCCATCGACGAGCAGGCGGCCGTCCAGGGGGCTCACCATGTGGCAGATCACGTACGGTTTCATCGATGCGGCTCCAATTCGATCAGGGGGTAAATGTTTGGAGTGTGTTAATGTCACAGTGCCGCGCCGCTGCTCACCGGACCGACTCGTCTCGCCGAGCCGGCCGCGTCCGACAGGGGCAGCCTACGCGATGCCGGCGACGCGCCCGATGGTCTCGGCGCATTGGCGCAGCTGCGGCAGCAGGTCGAACAGGTCGTCGTCGACGGTGTGCGCGCTCCGCAGCGAGGCGATGGTCAGCACCGCCCGCGTGCGTCCGCCCGCGTGGCCTACCGGCACGCTGAGATCACGCCCGCCGATGAAGCTCGCGTTTTCGGCATAGCCCCAGCCGTTGGCCCGCACCTTCGCCAGCATCCCCAGGTAGTCGGCGCGCGCCTCGGCGCTCTTGCGCAGGAACTCGGCGCGGCGCGAGAGCAGTTCGTCGCGTTCGGCCTCGGGCGAATTGGCCAGCAACACTTGGCCGGAGAGCGTATCGACGGCCGAATGCAGCGAGCCGGCTTCGACCGACAGGCGGATGGTGGTCGGCGCGTCAACCTGCGTGAGTACCAGCAGCTGGTCGCGGTGCAGCACGCTCAGATGGCACGACTCGCGCACGCCATCGCTCAGCTCGCGCATCGGCGCGATGGCCGCGCGCAGCAGCTGTTCGTGGGGGGAGTGCGTGCGGCTGAGTTCGAACAGCTTGAGCGTGAGCACGTAGCCGCCGTTGTCCTCGCGCCGCAAGTAGCCGCGCGCCTCCAGCACGCCGAGCATGCGGAACAGCTCGCTCGGCTCGCGTCCGAGCGCGCGCGAGAGCTGGGCCTGCGTCATCGGCACCGCCTGGGCCGACAGCAGCTCCAGCACGTCGAGCGCCTTCTCGACCGCGGGCACCGCATACTTCGGACGCGGGCCGGTTTCAGATTCGGATGTGGGGTCGTCGGTGGCGGCGGTTCTGGTTTTCATGGGCCGCGAAGTCTATCTAGCCTGGCGCTCCCCGGCGTTCGACCAAGTGCAGGTGCTCGCACACGAGCACGGTTTCCCGGCGCTGGTTGACGATGGTCACGGTCTCCACCACGATGCCGTGGCCGGCGCGCTTGGGGTGGTCGCGCTTGGCGGTGATCTCCACTGTCGAGGTGATCGTGTCACCGATGAACACCGGCTTGACGAAACGCAGCCGGTCGTAGCCGTACGACATCGCGCGCGGGTTGATGACGGTCGCTGTCAGGCCGATGCCGACGCTGAAGACCAGCGTGCCGTGCGCGATACGCTGGCCGAAGTCCTGCGTGGCGCACCAGGCGGCGTCCATGTGGTGCGGGAAGAAGTCACCGGTCTGGCCGGCGTGCATGACGATGTCGGTCTCGGTGATGGTGCGGCCGGTGGTCGTGCGGGTGGCGCCGAGGGTGTAGTCCTCGAAGAATTGCTCGTGGGTCATGGGGTGGATGTCGGTGCGGATGCGGGTCCGGGGTCGGGGAGGGAAGGGTCGAGGCCGAGCTCGCGCGCGATGTCGTCTGTGTCGGCGCCCAGCCGTGGCGCGCCGCGCTCGCTGGTGAGGCGGCGCCCATCGATGCGGATCGGGCAGCGCGTCGTGCGCATCGTCGCACCGCCGGCGCTGCGGATGGTCTGCGTCATGCCCAGAGCGGCGAAGGCCGGATGCGCGGCCAGCTGCGGCCAGCGCAGCACGTCGGCGCACCAGACGCCGGCGGGTTCGAGGATCGCCAGCCAATGCGCGCCGTCCTGCGCCAGCAGGTCCTGCTGCAGCTGTGCCTTGAGCACGTCGCGCTGGCGGAACCAGCCCGCGCGGTCGGCCGCCAGCGCGGCCAGCGCTGCGCTGCCGATCAGCTCGGCCAGCCGGTCCATCGGCGTCATCGCGATCGCCAGGAAGCCGTCGCGCGTGCGGTAGATGCCGTAGGGCGCGGCGCCGTGCACGCTGGCGTGGTTCTCGGCGGTGCGCTCGGGCTGCGTGCCGTCGCCGTTGAGGAAGGCCGTGAAGGGCTCGAACTGCAGGTCCAGCGCCGATTCGAGCAGGCTGACGTTGACTTGCGCGCCGCGCCCGGTCACGCCGCGCCGCAGCAGTGCGGCGAGGATGCCCTGCACCAGGTGCGCCCCGGTGATGACGTCGATGAGCGACACGCCCGCTGGCACGGGCGGCCCGTCGCCATCGGCATGCGCGTCGCCGGTGAGCCAGGCCAGGCCCGAGAGCGACTGCACCAGCAGGTCCTGACCCGGCTTGTCGCGCCAGGGGCCTTCGTCGCCGTAGCCGCTGACGGCGGCGTAGACCAGGCGCGGGTTGAGCGCCATCGCGCGGGTCGCGTCGAGTCCGATGCGCTCCATTACGCCTGGGCGGAAGTTGTGGATCATCACGTCGGCGCGCTCGATCAGCCTCTCGACGCGCGCCAGGTCGCCAGGCGCCTTGAGGTCGGCCGCGAAGCTGCGCTTGCGGCGGTTGATGGTGTGGAACAGGGCGCTGTCGCCCTCGAAGGTCTGGTCGGCCAGCACCAGGCTGCGGCACAGGTCGCCGCCGTCGGGCCGCTCGACCTTGATGACGTCGGCGCCGAGGTCGGCCAGGCGCAGCGCGCACGACGGACCGGCCAGGAACTGGCTGAAGTCCAGCACGCGCAGGCCTTCGAGCGGCAACCCGTCTGCTTCGGGAGATTCGGGCATGAGCAAATCGATCGTTCCTATGTGAATGCGAAGCAGCCGATCGTCACGGAAAACCCTAATCGACACGGCCGCTGGGAGCGCTCATGATTTCATATATGAATTAAGAGTTCATATAGGAATTACACCAATGCGCTCGAGCGCACGCCTGGAGACCACCCGATGCCTTGCCGTCGCACTGTTCTGACGACCCTGTCCACCCTCGCCGCCGGTCTGGCGTTGGCCCTTGGCGCCGTCGCGCCGGCGGCGGCCCAGAACTACAGCCTGCGCTTCTCAACCTCGCAGGTGAACCCGAACGAGCCGGTGGTGAAGGTCATGCACGCCTTTGCCGACCGCGTGAAGGAGCGCTCGGGAGGGCGGCTGGTGCTGAACATCTTCACCGGCGACCAGCTCGGTCCGCAGAAGAAGGTCAACGAGATGATCAAGGGCGGCGCTCGCGTGCTGAGCGTGACCGACTACGGCCAGCTCAGCCAGTTCGTGCCTGACCTCGGCATCCTGGCGGGGCCCTACCTCTACGGCAATCCGGACGAGGCGAAGAAGCTGTTCGCCTCCGATGTCTACAAGGAGATGGCCGGCCGTCTGGAGCAGCAGGGCATGAAGCTGATCGTCACCGACGGCTTGTTCGGCGTGCGCCACGTGCTGGGCAGCAAACCGGTACGCACACCGGCGGACATGGCCGGAATGACGCTGCGCGTGCCGCCCTCGCCGATCATGCTGGAGACCTTCACCGCGCTGGGCGCCCGCCCGACCGCGCTGCCCTGGGGCGAGGTCTACAACGCCCTGCAGACCAACGTCGTCGATGCGGCCGAGGCCAACTACGGCTCGTTGGTCGGCTCCAAGCTCTACGAGGTGCGCAAGGTGCTCTCCACCACCGCGCACCAGACCATGTACGTCGCCATGGTCACCAGTACCGACTTCTTCAAGAGCCTGCCGCCCGACCTGCAGACCGTGCTGCTGGAGGAGGGCAGGAAGGCCGGCGCCGAATTGACGCAGCTCACGCTAGCCTCCGACGCCGCCTACGCCGACGAGATGAAGAAGGCCGGCGTGCAGTTCGTGACCGACGTCGACAACAAGGCCTTCGCCGAGAAGGCCAAGGTCGCCTATGCCAAGGTGCCGGGCCTCACGCCCGGCATGTACGACAAGGTCCGCGCGGCGATGACGCGCTGAGCCATGGTTGATTTAATCGTTGACACCGCCGGCGCGAAGGCGCTGGCTGCAGCGCCCCTATCGTCTGCGTCGCCGGGGCCGTTGCTTAGCTTGCGGCGCGCCGACGAGGCCATCGGCGTGGTGTGCGCCGTGGCCATCGTGCTGTCGATAACCTGGGGCGTGGTCACACGCTACCTGTTCCCGCAGCCGGCGGCGTGGACCTTCGAGGTCGCGGTCATCGCCTTCGGGTGGCTGGTGTTCTTCGGCGCGGCTGCGTGCATCCGCTGGCGCATGCACGCCGACGTCGACGCGCTGGTCGCAATGTTCCCGCCGGCCGTGCGGCGTGCCATCTTCATCTTCAACTGGTGGCTGCTAGCGGCGCTGTTCGCCGTGCTGACGGCCATGTTCGTCTGGCAGGCCGTCATCGCGCACTCGATCCACGTGGTCGTCATCGACATCCCGCGCTCGGTGGTCTATGCGCCGATGGCGATCGCGTCGGCGCTGATGTTGCTGCAGCATGTGCTGCTCAAGCCCTGGGCCACGGGCTGGAAGTGGCAGCCGTCGTCGGAGGTGCCGCTGTGAGTTCGTCCCACCTCTGGCTGCCGTCCATCCTGATGCTGGTGCTGCTGGCCCTGCAGACGCCCATCACCTGGGCCATGGCGATCGCGGCACTGGGTTTCTTCGCGCTCAACATGAGCGAGATGCCGCTGGCCAATTTTGCGCAGCAGATGGCCGAGGGCACGGAATCGGTGTCGTTGCTGGCGCTGCCGCTGTTCGTGCTCGCTGGCTGCATCATGAACGCCTCGGGCATCACGCGGCGGCTGCTAAACCTGGCCGAGGTGCTGGTGGGCCACATGACCGGCGCGCTAGCGCAGATGTGTACCGTGCTCGCCACGCTGCTCGGGGGCTTGACCGCCTCGGCCAACGCCGACGCTGCGATGCTGGCCAAGACCATCGGCACGCAGATGGTGGCGCGCGGCTACAGCGCGCCCTTCGCGGCGGTGATCACCTCGTCGGCGGCCATCATCACGGCGCTGATCCCACCCTCGATCGGCCTGATCATCTACGGCTTCCTGGCTGAGGCCTCGATCGGCCGGCTGTTCGCCGCCGGCATCGTGCCCGGCCTGGCGCTGGCCGTGGCGCTGATGCTGACGACCCACGTGCTGGCTATCAAGCGCCGGTACAAGCCGCAGCGCGCCACCCGCGCCAGCGCCCGCGAGTTGGGGCAGGCGCTGGTCGACGGGCTGTGGGCGCTGTCGATCCCGGTGGTGATCATCCTGGGCACGCGCTACGGCATCTTCACCACCACCGAGTCCGGCGCCATCGTGGTGATCTACGTGCTGCTGGTGGCGATCTTCGGCTACCGCGAGATGAACCTGCGCCAGCTGCCCGAGGTGCTGGCCGAGTCGGTGCGCGACTCCGCCAGCGTGATGATGATGATCTGCGCCGCCTCGGCCTTCGGCTTCTACCTCTCGTGGGAGCAGGTGCCGCAGGCGATGTCGGGCTGGCTCGCCGGCACCACCAAGGACCCGATCCTGCTGCTGCTGCTGATCAACCTGGTGCTGATCGTGCTGGGCACTGCCATCGAGGGCTCGGCCGCGCTCATCATCCTGACGCCGATGCTGCTGCCGCTGATCGACGGCGCACACATAGACAAGGTGCACTTCGGCATCGTGCTCATCACCAACCTCACCATCGCCGGCATCACGCCACCGGTGGGCGGGCTGATGTACATCTCGTCGCAGACCCTAAAGGTAAGGATGGGTGACTACTCGCGCGAGGTGGTTCCCTACCTGGCCGTGATGATGGTGCTGCTGGTCATCCTGTCAGTGTTCCCGCAGATCTCGCTCTGGCTGCCCAACCTGCTCTACGGCACGGGCGCCGTGCAATGAACCGATCGCGGACCTCCCCATGACGACCCTCACCCTCAAAGGCATGACGTGGGACCACCCACGCGGCTACGATCCGCTGGCCGCGTGCTCAGCGCTGTGGCAGCAGCGCACCGGCGTCGACATCGCCTGGGACCGCCGCTCGCTGCAGGACTTCGAGTCGTTCCCGGTCGACGAACTGGCCCTTCGCTATGACCTCATCGTCATCGACCACCCGCACGTCGGGCAGGTCACGCGCGAGGATTGCCTGCTGCCGTTCGACGCCTCGCGGCTCGCCGCGATCGCGCAGGGCACGGTCGGCCGGTCTTTCGCCAGCTACCACTGGGAGGGCCGCCAGTGGGCGCTGCCGATCGACGCCGCCACGCAGGTCCAGGCCTGGCGGCCCGACCGCCTGGACCACGCGCCGACTGACTGGGCACAGGTGCTGGACCTCGCGCGCGCCGGCCGCGTCGCGCTGCCGCTGCGCGCGCCGCATTCGCTGATGTGCATGTACACGCTGTGCGCGCAGCGTAGTGCGCCCGGCTGCGTCGACGGCCCCGACCTGTTCGATGTCGAGGTCGCTGCCGAGGCGATCGGGCGACTGCGCGAACTGATGGCGCTGATCGATCCGCGCTGCTTGGACATGGATCCAATCGCTGTCTTCGAGGCCATGGCGACGCCCGAATCGCTGATCGACTGTGTGCCGTTGATCTACGGTTACGTGAACTACGCCTGGGTCGGCTTCCGTCCGGTGCGCCTGTCCTTTGCCGACATGCCGAACATTGATGGGCATGGCCCGTCCGGCTCCGCCCTCGGCGGCACCGGCATCGCGGTGTCGGCGCGCACCGGGCACGCGGCGGCGGCGTTCGACTTCGCCATCTGGGTGGCGGGCGCCGAGGCCCAGCGCGGACCCTTCGCGGCCGCCGGCGGCCAGCCCGGTCACGCGGCAGCCTGGGAGGACGACGCCGTCAACGCGACAGCGCGCGACTTCTACCGTGCTACCCGTGCCACGCTCGAGGGCGCCTGGGTGCGCCCACGCCACGACGGCTACATGCCGTTCCAGCATGCCGCGTCGCTGTGCCTGAACGACGCGCTGACGACTGGCCGCCCCGCGCGCGACACTGTGCGCGAACTCAACGCAATGTTCCGCGAGAGCGTCGCTGCATGACGGCGCCGCTCGACGGACTGTTGGTCCTCGACCTGGCCCAGTTCCTCTCCGGGCCGTCGGCGGCGCTGCGCCTCGGTGACCTCGGCGCGCGCGTCATCAAGGTCGAGCGCCCGGGAGGCGGCGACATTTGTCGCACGCTCTACCTCACGGACACCGACATCGGCGGCGACTCCACGCTGTTCCATGCCATCAACCGCAACAAGGAGAGCTTGGCGATCGACCTCAAGGACCCGGGCGACCTGGCTGCGCTCAAGCGGCTGATCGCGCGCGCCGACGTGCTGATCCAGAACTTCCGCCCCGGCGTGATCGAGCGCCTGGGCCTGGGGTACGAGGACGTGCGGACGATCAATCCGCGCCTGGTCTACGGCGGCATCTCCGGCTACGGCGAGTCCGGACCATGGGTCGACCTGCCGGGCCAGGACCTGCTCGCGCAGTCGCTCTCGGGCGTGACGTGGCTCAACGGCCACGAGGGCGACGGCCCGGTACCGCTGGGCCTGTCGATCGCCGACATGCTGGCCGGCCAGGCGCTCACGGCGGGCATCCTGGCCGCGCTGGTGCGGCGCGGCATCACGGGCGAGGGCGCCCACGTGCAGACCAGCCTGCTCGAAGCGCTGGTCGACCTGCAGTTCGAGTTGCTGACCACCCACCTCAACGATGGCCAGCGCCTGCCCGCCCGTGCGGACTTCCGCAACGCCAATGCCTACCTCGCCGCGCCCTACGGCATCTACCCGACGAGCGACGGCTATCTGGCGCTGGCGATGATGCCGCTGGCGCAGTTGGCGCGCACCCTGCCGCTGCCGGCGCTCGCCGACTATGACGCGCGCGATGCCTTTGCGCGGCGCGACGAGATCAAGCGCCTGATCGCGGCCGAGTTGTATCGCCACCCCAGCGCGCACTGGCTCGACCGTCTGCGTCCGGCGGACGTGTGGTGTGCCGAGGTGCTCGACTGGCCGCGTCTGCTGCAGAGCGAGGCCTTCGGCCTGCTCGACATGCTGCAGACCGTGCGGCGCAGCGACAGCACCCCGGTGCGCACCACGCGAGCGCCCCTGCGCATCGACGGTACACGGGCTTCAAGCCCGCGCGGCGCACCGCGCGTGGGCGAGCACAGCGCGCGATTGCGCGCGGAATTCGGTCTTTGACCAGATCGCCGGCTGGAAGTCCAAAAGCCCTTGTTCAAGCATCCTGACCTCATCGCACAGGTGATCGATGCGCTGGAGGAGGTCAAAACTCCGGCAAAACAGACTTTCAACGCCAGGGTCGTCGCGTCGCCATCCATGATGGACGCGGTTCAAGCTGACATGGGCGGATGCCTGCCCCGCCTGCCCCGGATAATCAATTGGGCGCATCGCGACGAAGTCAACCGTACTCTGGGACGTGCAGGAGCGCACTGGGCCATCGCGTTCGAGCAAAAGCGATTGTGCGAGGCCGGCTGTCCTGAGCTGTTTCAGAAATTGGAATGGGTGTCGGACACCCTGGGCGATGGCACCGGCTACGACATCGTGTCTCACGACGCATTGGAAAAGCCGCGCTACATCGAGGTCAAGACGACCAACGGCGGACACGGATTGTCGTTCGTCATCAGCCCAAACCAACTGGAGTTTGCGACCGAGCACGAGGACGCCTTTTACCTGTATCGCATCTTCCAGTTCGACCAGGCACCCAAACTCTACATGCTCCATGGACGGATCGCCAATCGGTTGCACCTGGAGCCGATCAACTACCGAGCCTCGTTTCGACGTCTGAGGGCATAGTCCACCCCTCATGAGCGACAAGCCCTGCCCCTTCTGCAGCCTGCCGGCGTCACGTGTCGTCGATGGAAACGATCATGCTTTTTGGATCCGCGATGGCTTCCCGGTCTCGCCGGGTCACAGCCTGATCATCCCCCGGCGCCATGTGGCGTCCTTCTTTGCGATCACTTTCGAGGAGCGAGAGTCTTTGTTCCAGTTGCTGGACCAGGCGAAGCTCGTGGCCGACGCAGAGTTCGAGCCTGATGGCTACAACGTGGAAATCAATGATGGCGCCACTGCCGGCCAGACGGTACCGCACCTGCACATCCATCTGATTCCACGCTACCAGGGCGATCAGGCTGATCCCCGCGGCGGCGTGCGCTGGGTGATTCCCGACAAGGCCGACTACTGGACCCGGCCGCCTGCTTGACCATTGCCCGACGCATGACCATGGATCGAACAGCGCCCCCGAGCGCAGAGGCCCAGTTGACCTTCCTGGCCAAGCTGCAACGCCTCTTCGCCGAAGGCGACTTCACCGCCACTTACAAGTTTGCGCTGCTTATCGCATTGGCCGACCTGGCGGTGGAGCAGGGCCGTGACGATGGTCGCGAACTGATGCTGACAACCCGTCAGATCGGCGAGCGCTTCATCCATCTGTACTGGCAGCAGGCCGCGGCCTATGGAACCGGTCGCCCCGGCGCCGAGTCCGGTGTCCTGGTGCAGAACACCGGTGCCCAGGCGGCGGTGGTTTCGGCCATCGTGGCCTTTCGCCGAACCATGCCAGCGGCCAATCCGCAAGTCGCCGCACACCACCCCGCCTACCAAGGGCTTCTGCGCGGGGTCACGCAGACCGTCTCGGCCATGCCCTTGAACTACCTGCAAAACTTCGGTGGCGACACCGACGAGTTTCTTTATGAGCGCGTGGGCCCAGGCCAGATTCTTCTGCGTCCTGGGGTGGCCTTTTGTCTGCGCCGCTTCCAGCCTTTGGTACAGCAACTCGCGCGTTCCCACTGGATCGGCCACCTCAAGGGCAACCGCCGCAACCACGCCATCCTGGGGGAGGCTGACGACCTCGAGCGGTTTCTGTTCGAGACGTCCAGGCAGTCGCTGCTCAAGCTGGCCGAGGGACTGCGGCGCATCGACGGAGCGACCTGTTTCTACTGTGGCCTCGGACTCGCGGTGCCGGACGTCGACCACTTCATTCCCTTCTCGCAGTATCCGCGCGACCTGGCCCACAACTTCGTGCTGGCTCACCCAGCGTGCAACCGCAGCAAGTCGGCCATGCTGGGGGCCAGGCGGCATCTGGAGCGCTGGCTGGAACGGCTGGCGCGACGCTCCGACGACGTGGCCGAGGTGGGCGCCGAGGCCGGGCTGGTGGTGGATGTGGCCACCTGCCATCGCGTGGCCTCGTGGGGCTATGCCAGTGCACGCGCCGGTGGGGCTTCGGCCTGGGTTGCCTCGAACACCTTCGAAGTCGTCGATGCCTCCTACACGACCTGCTTCGACCAGGATCTGAACTGAACTGCCCTTTGGGTCTGGAGGTGCGTAGGCACTGCGTCTAGGATCGCCTTTGCCACTTGTCATCGTCGCAGGCAGGTCACGTCTGCTTGCAGACCGGCGTCAGGTCGATGTCTCCCGACATGGCCTGCAGGACCGACGCCGCGCAACGCCGACAGTCAACATTCCTCTTTTTCAGCCCAACGCCAATGCCCATGAGTGATCCTGTCTACGTGGATGTGACCGCGCTGTCGTCCCGACTCCAAGCCTTCGCCGACGAACGTTACTGGGGCCAGTTCCACTCCCCGAAAAACCTGGTCATGGCGCTGACCGGAGAGGTAGGCGAGCTCAACGAGATCTTCCAGTGGCTTGGCGAGGACGCGTCGCGCGGCGCCGGCCAGCATCCCGACACGGCCGAAGCCGTGCGCCACGAACTGGCCGACGTGATGATGTACCTGGTCCGCCTGGCCGATGTGCTTCAGGTCGACCTCAATCAGGCGGTGGCCGAGAAGCTCGCCCTCAACGCGGCGCGCTACCCGGTCGACCGGGCGCTGGGGTCGAGCAGGAAGTACGACAGAATCTGAAACGCCTCTGCGTCAGAAAGCCTCTCCGTGATCGTCTACGCCGCCGACAAGCAGCAGTTCCTCGCCCACAACAACGACCACGACATCGAAGACGTCATCCTGGAGCGCTACACGGCCGTCACCGGCCGAAAGGTCAGTCACGCGGAGTCGGAATCCTGGAAGCATTCGCTGGGCTACATGGCCCGCGTCCTGAGCGACCCCGAGATCCCGGACGACCTCGGCGTCGCGGTGGAACTCCATCTTCCCCAATCTTCCAAGCGGCTCGACATCACTCTGACCGGTTTCGACGCTGCAAGGGTGAAGAAGGCGGTGGTGGTCGAGCTCAAGCAGTGGCAGAAGGTCCAGGCCACGACGCAGGACGCCATCGTGGTGACCCAACTGGGCAAGGGGCTGCGGCCGGTGGTCCATCCGTCGTACCAGGCGTGGTCCTATGCGGCACTGCTCGAAGGCTTCAATGAAGCCGTCTATGACGGTGGCATCGTGGTTCAGCCCTGTGCGTACCTGCACAACTACGTGCGCGACGGCGTCATCGATGCACCGCACTATGCGGCATACATCGACAAGGCACCCCTCTTCACCAAGGGCGCCGAGGAGCGCGAGCGGCTGCGCGCGTTCATCAAGCAGCACGTGACGTTCGGCGATGCCAAGGCGGTCATGTACGAACTGGCCCAAGGCAGGATCCGTCCGTCCAAGGCACTGGCCGAGTCGCTCAAGGGGCTGATGGTTGGCAAACCCGAGTTCGTCCTGATCGACGACCAGAAGGAGGTCTTCGAGGCCTGTCTGGCGGCGGCCCGCAGCGCATCATCGGACCACCCCCGGGTCGTGCTCATCGAGGGCGGGCCAGGCACGGGCAAGACCGTGCTGGCAATCAATCTGTTGGTGCGCCTGACCGCTGAAGGCCTGCTGGGCAAGTACGTCTCAAAGAACGCGGCGCCGCGAAGCGTCTACGAGGCCAAGCTGGCGGGATCGGTCAAGAAATCGCATTTCTCCAACCTGTTCACGGGATCCGGCAGCTTCATCGACACGGCGCCTGACACCTTCGACTTCCTGATCGTGGACGAGGCCCACCGGCTTACCGAGAAGGGCGGCCTCTATGGCAACTTGGGCGAGAACCAGATCAAGGAGCTGATCCGGGCGGCGAAGTGCACCATCTTCTTCATCGACGAGGATCAGCGCGTGACGCTGAGCGACATCGGGTCGAAGCAGGCCATTCGCGGCTTCGCCAAAGCCAGAAGCCACCAAGCAGAGGAGGGCGGCCAGGGCGCCCCAGTAAAATCCTTCGAGCTCGTCTCCCAGTTCCGCTGTGGCGGCTCGGACGGCTACCTCGCCTGGCTCGACAACACCTTGCAGGTCCGAGAGACGGCCAACGTTTTCTTGGAGGCCGAGGGCTACGATTTCCAGGTGTTCGACAGTCCGGAGGAGATGCATGCGGCCATCGAAGCCAGGAACGTCCAGAACCGAGCGCGCGTGGTTGCCGGCTACTGCTGGCCATGGAACAGCAAGAAGGACTCCAAGGCCTCGGACATTGTGATCGGCGAGACCTACCGGCGGCAGTGGAACCTCGACCAGGACGGCAGCCTGTGGATCATGGCGGAACACTCGATCGCGCAGGTGGGTTGCATCCACACCTGCCAGGGTCTGGAAGTGGATTACATCGGGGTGATCATCGGGCCTGATCTGGTGGTACGGGAGGGTCACGTGCGAACCGTGCCCGCTGCACGTGACCGCCACGACCGGTCAATCCGCGGCCATAAGGCCCGGATGCGCAATGACCCGGTGGGGGCGGCTCGTGAGACGGACCTGATCATCAAGAACACCTACCGGACGTTGATGACACGGGGCATGCGAGGCTGCTACGTGTACTGCACCGATGCCGAAACGGCGCGCTACCTCCGGCAAAGGCTGAGCAGTGAGGCACTCCGAAGCACCTGAAGCCTCGCCGGATTCTGGAGAGACAAGTCAGCAATTTCAAACCCATTGCAACGATTCAGGACGCCAGGTGGCTGTGGCCTGACTGCCAGCGGCGGCGACCTGGGTCGGTGGCCACAACAGCTCGTCCAGTAACGCCACGGTGTCACCCAGGCTGGCCGCTTCGATGCGGTTCCTGCTCAAAAAAGCCTGCCACTGGCGCGCCTTGGCCGGGTCGTCGCTGAACCGCCGGGTCAGGGCCAAGGGACGCCCGGCGGGCAGGGCGGTCTGGCGCCGGGCAAAGGTGGCTGCGATGGCGGCAGCCAGCGTGGCGCCCTCCAGTGGCGTGCGTCGAGCAATCACAGCAAGATCGAAGAAATCCTTCATGCGACTGTTCGCCTGCCCCAGCATCACCATGGCTTGGTACTTCTCGGCGATCACCGTGTAGACCGGGTAGACCCTCAACGTCGGGGCTTGGAAGTCGCTCAGCAAGGTGGGATAGGCCACGGTTTGAGGTTCCGGGGTCACGGCATCACCGAAACCCACGTCGACTTGCAGGACGCAGCGGGCAGATCCGATGCGTGCATCCAGTCCGAGGCGGGTGCCGCCGTAGGTGTTGTCCTCGCGAATGGCCTGCGCCTTCACGGATTCGGGGCTGAACACGATGCCATCGCCCAGCTCCAGGGCGGCGATTTCACGAAAGGTGGCGATCAGGTTGGCTTCATCGTCCGGGCCAAAGCCCAGCAGGTCCGCATCCCGGGTCGGGCGATGGGGAGCGTCGTACCACAGCGAAAAAAGCAGCGCACCCTTGAGCAGAAAACGGTCGGCGTAGGGCGACACGCTGACGCGAGCCAACAGGCGCTCCATGGCGAAACGGTTAAGCAGCAGGCTGTAATCGTCGCCGCGCTGCTTGGCGAGCACCAGCAATCGGGCCAGGATGGACGCCGGGAGGTTGGCGGTCATTGCGTCACCGCCTCCAGGTAGGGCTGCATGACCCGCTCGACGCGGTTGATCCTGGCGAAGTGGCTCAGTTCGACCATGGTGAACTTGCGGCCATGCCAAGCAGCTTTGAGCGCTTCCAGCGCCACGTCCAGACCGATCTTGTTGCGGAACTTGAAGCAGTCCGCGACCGTCTTGGCGGCGCTGTAGACGCGGATGGGTGACCCATGGTCGGTCACCGTCTGGATGCCGTCGCTGTACGCGGCACCGCGCAGGCGAGTGATGCGCAGCGTCGGGTAACTCAGCGCGGGTGTCTGCGTCGCCTCCGGCAGCGCAACCCATACTTCGTGCGGCATCTGTGTGCCGATCCCATGGAACTGCAACGCGCTCAGCAGACAAAGCACGGCCTTGGGCACACGCTGGCAGACCTCGATCAGTGTCTGGTGTTCGGTGATTTCGGCATCGGGCAGCTCATACAGGCCCCGCGCGATCCGTTGCAGCTTGCCAGCCTGGTGCAGCCGGATCAGGAGTTGCGGCGACCAGCCGTGCGCGCGCACATCCGCAGCCCGGAGCATGCGCTGGCTGCGTGCCAATTCGAGAATGTGGTCGGACTGGTTCATGAAGCATCAGAGTTTAATATTCACATTACTTTATCTCAAGTAATGTGAAAATCATATGAAAAGGGTGCTGGCACTTTGCAGTTGGTCAGTCTTGAGCGTGGCCGACGTGGCCTTGCTTAAAACATTACCCACCACGGCCAGCAGCACGCGCTAATTAGCCATGGTGCTGTCCAAGCGCACTGCTGCATGGCCATGCTGGTGTCGGGAGGGCTGTGGGCTTCTGACCTACAGAATGTGATCGCCGCCACAACATTTGGTCAACCTCTTTGTTCTTACCTGTGCAAGATCGAGCGCATCGCTTAACCATGGCGAAACTGGTTGTTCAAACATGCGCAGCCGTTCGCTGTCGACAACCTGGAAAAAACGAGTACTTACCCTAGATCCAGACTTGGCCTCCTTCAATCTGCGAAAAATTTCTTGCTCTTTGTTGTTTAACAAACTGTAACATTAGTTTAGAATATGCCGGCGTTTCAGACGCGAGGAGAATGTCATGAGAAAAACTAAGCCGTGGGCATCACCCGGACCTTTTTTGCTTGCGTCCATGGGCGTTGCATTGTTGACTGGTTGTGCTGTCCAAAGTCCCCCGATTCCTGCGAAGGAATCTGCAGCAGGATTGCAAAGTCAGGCTGTTGCGCAGCGCGCACTTGCGCAGACCCCGCCAGCAGTTCCAATGCTAAAGCGCAAGATTGCACTGGGTCGAATCAGTAATGAAACGAGTTATGGCCAGTCGTTGCTACGCGACCAAGCTGGTGATCCTCTAGGCAAACAAACAACCGATTTGCTAAGTAAGGAACTAACACAATCAGGTGCATTTTTGGTCTTTGAACGACCTGATATAGGTCGTTTGCAGGCGGAAAGCGCATTAACAGCAACGCGACTAAATCTAGTCGGCGTTGATACGCTGATAATCGGCTCGCTTACAGAATTCGGTCGTAAAACAATCGGACAATCGGGTTTCGCTTCCGCGAGCAAGCGCCAAGTCGCTTTTGCCAAGATTGACTTGCGGTTGGTTGACTTAAAGACCGGATTGGTGTTCTTTGCTACCTCGGGAGCTGGCGAAGCATCAACCGAAACCGCCTCAACTTTCGGTTTCGGATCTCAAGCCAGCTACGACGGTACCTTGAACGATGCCGCAATTCGGCAGGCGACTGCGGACGCAGTCAACCGCATGACCACAGAACTTGCTTCGCGGCCCTGGGAAACCGTAATCCTCTCAGCTGAGGCAGGTCGCTATTACCTGTCTGGCGGTAAAGCACAAGGCATACAGCCGGGTATGGTGTTCTCAGTCGATTCTCCTGGCAAAACCGTGAAGTCTGCGCAAACTGGCTTCGACATCACACTTCCTGGAACACGGGTCGCAACGTTGCGGGTCGAGTCAATTTTCGGGGAAAACGACATGAATCAAGGCTCAGTGGCCACGCTCGCATCCGGTAGCTTGCAAGATCTTCCTATCGGTCAACTGGTAGTACGTTTTGCAGGAACTCCAACGCCATGAAATTCTTTTCAGTACCTCTGCTCACTGTGTCAATTTTGCTGACCAATACATTGACCGGCTGTGTGCAAATGCCTACTGAGCGTCAAGGAGCCGTCGATATGCGTCCTCGCATCATGTTTGATGTGAGCGATGCAATGGGAGACACACAAGCGCGTGTCCTCATCGATGGACTTGATGCAGGTCCGCTTAGTGCGTTCAGCAATGGAGCAGGCGCGTTACGTCTATTGAGTGGAAACCATCTGGTGCAAGTTACTTCTGGCACGCGCGTCGCGTTGGACCAGCGCCTTTATCTTGCGGATGGTACACAACGTCAGTTGCAAGTGAATTTCAAGTAAAGCTATGAAGATCATCACATTCACTGCCGTCGTTGCAGCGCTGACTCTCACTGGCTGCGCGACCAATCGTCTTTACACGTGGGGCAATTACGATGACATGCTCTATCGTCAATACAAAGACCCGGCCCAAGCCTTGGACATGCGTACGAAACTCGAAGCACACGTTGCGCAGTTGGAACAAAACCGGCAGAAAGTTCCGCCTGGAATCTATGCTGAGATCGGCACACTTTATTTGCAAAGCAATGACAAGGTCAAAGCAGTTAGTTATTACAGGAAAGAGCATGATCTTTGGCCTGAAAGCCGCGGGCTCATGACCGCTATGATTTCTACCATTTCGCGTCAAACAAGTCCTGCTACGTCTCCTGCACAATGAAAACCACTCTTTTGACTTTGTGCGCTGCTTTTGCGCTGACCGGTTGCGTCACTCAGCCTCAGAAAAAAGATTACACGGCTTTTAATACGGCCAAACCGCGTTCGATTCTGGTTGTGCCTGTGGTCAACAAGTCGTTGGATGTAGATGCGCCGAACTACATGTTGTCGGCGTTGCCAGTGCCTTTGGCTGAACGTGGCTATTACGTGTTTCCTGTGAATACAAGCAAGATGGTGCTTGAACAGGAAGGGTTCTACGAAGGAGAGCAAATTGCTAATCAACCGCCCCAATTACTTGCAAGGCTTTTCGGGGCAGATGCAGTCTTGTTCGTCACAATCAATCGTTGGGATGCTCAATATGCCGTCTTCGCGACCACTGTTACTGTAGAATTTGACTATCGGATGGTCGCGAAAGATGGTGCTGAAATATGGACTGACAAGCAGAGGCTGGTTTACTCGCCGCAGCAGCAAAACGGAGGTTCGCCGCTGGCAACACTGATAGCCGCAGCCATTACTGCCGCAATGACCAGGGCTGCGCCTAACTACATGCCACTTGCACGCCAAGCCAATAATCAAGCGGTATTGGTTGGGCCGCAGCCAATTCCAGCTGGGCCTTATGCTGTAAGCCGTCCTTGAAGCGATTCAAGCTGCAACTTAGCTTTGGTTGGATCAAAAAAATCAACTATGAAAATACTATAACAAGTAATGTAGCCTGTGCGAGGCTGTCAATTTCTGAATCGAGATTGATGCTATTTTATTTCACTCAGAAGATTAAACCTGTATGCTTTTAACAGGTGATCGACAAGGTTTGCAGGCCAAGCTAGGTTAGCAAGTGAGCATCGCCGAGCAATGCACAGCCTGCCTTTAGCCAACAGGGGCCTAGCTGGAAGCGATCGACAAACGGTGCTTGTACCTAGAAGAACAGGTACCCGGCCTTTGCCATGGGAATGCGGATCAGCCAGATCGCCATGAGGTGCAACGGATAGTAGGCATGGAAGACCCAGCGGCGGCGGCGCATGGTGAGTTTCCAACGCATGGCGATCAAAAAGACAGGAATTGCAGCGAGTGCCCATGCGTCGCCGTTGATCACTTGAAGGCTGGCACAGCAGACGATACCGAGTGCCAGACAGGTCCAACTGGGTCTGCGTGCATACAGCCACACCATGACACATAGCCCGATGGCTGGCCACCAAAACTCGACCAAGGCACCGCCAATGCCGAATGCAGTGACTGCAACCGCAGGTTGGTCGCAGTCGAGAAGATGAATCACCACGGTCGCCACGAGCAGCGTGAACAGGATGTTCAGCGGGTAGACGCCTGCGACGAGTCCGCCAAGCGCAATGAAGGCTGGTGTGGCGAGTACACCAAAGGCAAGAAGGCGGCCGGCGGTGCGCCCGTAGACGCCTCGAGCCAAGCTGTCCGAGCGAGCAAGGTTGTAGGCAAGCACCAATGCAAAGATCGGCAGGGCCAGTCGGCCCGCAGAGAACGCTGCCAAGCACGTTCCGTTGAACAGGTACTTGTTGACGTGATCGATCGTCATCAGGACCAAGCCCAGCCACTTCAGTGCCTCGAGCGTGCCGTCGGCGATCAACAAGCACGGCGGCGCCCAGCGACGGCCCCAAGGCGACGTGCCTTGAGTTGTCACCGTGTGGAGGCTGTGATGGTCGTCGGCTCGGTAGCGTCAATCCTGGGTGTGGTGGACGCGGACACCATGCGTTCTGACGAGAGGGGCTGCGGCCTGGACTCGATCTGCGACCCTGGATGAACCGCAGCAGGGTAGGGGGCTGACTTCAAGACACTGCCGGATGTGAAGTCGAACGTTGGAAACCGGGCTCCCAGCCAGACGGCCCATTTCGCAGCGCGCCGCATCAGTTGCGACCGGTAAGCGGCGTTGTAGGCCGGAGTGCGGGAGTGATAGTTCGCTGCCCGGGTCCAGAGGTCGCCTTTGTCATTGCGCAGGTGGCTTCGCAATCGCCAGGACGCCAGTTCGTAGGCGTAGCAACCCGGCGCGGCCACGTCGGCCGGCGTGATGCCGTAGCGTGCGAGGTCGGTGGCCAGGTAGGCGGTGTTGAACTGCATCGCCCCCACGTCGTGGGTGCCGTTGACGTTGCGCACCCATTGGCCGGGCTTGCCACCCTCTTGCTCGGCAACGGCCAAGATCAGATTGGCCGGCACGTCGTACCGGGCCGCAGCAGCGATCGAGCACACCACGCGCTCGTGGAGATTGGGTGGAAGGTCGAGAGGCATGGGGGATCAGTAGCCGGACTGGGTAGAGGGAAACACCGATCGAAAGCCTAGTCCTGCTGCAGCTTGATCCCTCGCAGCAGCATCTTCGGCCGCGACTTGCGCGAACCACTGGGTTTGCGCCGGCTCCCATCGCACCGCTTCGATCCAGTAGCCACCGCGCTCAGGAGTGCCGACGTATCGCACGGCGAAAGAGGACTGGTCTGCATAGGGGTTCTGAATATAGGCACGACACGCGGCTGGCAGCTCGTTGCTGATGGCGATCCGCGAGGAGCCGTCGCCCAGGTTCTGGAGATCCTGCAAAGCTGCGTTCAATGAAGCGGGGTCACAGGCTCCGGCGCCCGCGCCCATGGCCGAGACGAAAGAGGCCATCTGGGGCGACTGGTTCGATGCGGGGCACAGCATGAGGAAGTTGATGCGCTCACGCAGCGTGTCGCTGGGCTTGCGAAAGCGGATGCTGAAATACCGCTGCAGAGAAGGTGAGCACTCGTTCGGACGCTGACCGCTTGCCAGGCACAGCACGGCCTCGCAGGCAAGGCGGGTGTCGCCGGTAAGGATTTCCTGGGCATGACCGGGCACCGCCGCAGCGGCCAGTGCGGTGCTCAGGACCAGGGTGGCGGCAAGTTTCATTAATCAGTTTCCTTCAAGCAGGCCTACGGTTGACGAAGGCGGAGATCTCGGCTTCCGCATCAATGCTCTTCTCGGGATCGCTGAAGGCTGCGAGGCTGTCGCCTGTGAAGGCGGGTGGGATAGGGCTGGAAGACAGACCTGTGGCCATGAAGGCACGGGCGGCCTGGGCCTTGCCGGCGACCGTCTGGGAGTTGTGGATGTCGGCCTTGTTCTGGCGCTCAGCCGCGGCGCTGCCCGGCGAGCGGATCTCGGCTGCGACCTTGCCGCCGGTGGTCTGCGCGACCTGGTGCTTGACCGAGTCCATGACGCTGCCCGCCTTGCC
>Ga0308164_10000729_pt1 | contig 46257 bp, 39 predicted proteins | sample PhyTR2_FD_201031 | JGI IMG/M metagenome (GOLD analysis project Ga0308164, IMG submission 201031) | Phyllosphere microbial communities from UC Gill Tract Community Farm, Albany, California, United States - DLSLT.R2 | ecosystem: Host-associated > Plants > Phyllosphere > Unclassified | place: USA...
TAAAGTCTAACTTTTTCATATGAACAAGTGGAAAGGCAAATCCAAAGGAACAATTTTAGGCTACCGGATCTTCGTCTGGTGCATCAGGAATATCGGAATCCGAAGCGCCTATTTCGTTCTCTATTTCGTGGCATTTTACTATTTTTTGTTCGAAAAAAAAAGCAACCATTATTACCGGTACTACTTCCAGAAAAGGCTCGGTTACGGATTTTGGAAAACAAAACTTTCTCTTTTTCAGAGCTATTTTACATTCGGCCAGACATTGATCGATAAAACTGCTATTTCTGCCGGATTACGGGAAAAATACACCTATGAATTCGACGGAATTCAAAACCTCAGAGACCTTTTGAATGATAAAAAAGGCGGCGTGCTCATCAGCGCCCACATCGGGAATTTCGAAATCGCCGAGCATTTTTTTGCGGACATCGATTTTGACTGTCAGATCAATTTAGTCACAACAGATCAGGAAGTTACAGTCATCAAAGAATATCTCGAAAGCGTTTCCGTAAAGGCGACCAATATGAAATTTATCTACGTCAAAGACGATATGTCGCACATTTTTGAGATTAACGAAGCGCTATCCAACAACGAACTTATCTGCTTTACCGGCGACCGCTATTTTGAAGGATCCAAATTTCTAGAAGCAGAATTGCTCGGTAAAACAGCAAAATTTCCGGCAGGACCTTTTATGATTGCCTCCAGGCTGGGTGTTCCTGTTGTTTACGTGTATGTGATGAAGGAGGAAAATCTTCATTACCATTTGTACGCAAGAGTAGCACAAAACGTCAAAAAGCGCGATGCACAGGGACTTTTAAACTCGTATACTCAAAACCTCGAAATGATGATTAGAAAATATCCACTTCAATGGTTCAATTACTTCGACTTTTGGGACGATATTGTTTGATTTTCAATATATTTATGGCAACATAATCCGTCTTCCGCTCCCAATCTTTTTGCCATTGCTTTCCCAGCCGCAAAAAGGATTTCCGCTCAAGCCGGGTTGCAGATTCAACATAATTGACATTACACCTTAAAACCCAGTTTTTTCAATTCGCAGGAATCTAAATTAGCAGTCATCGGGGAATAACAGAAAAGTAGGCGTTAATATACCACAAACTCTAGCAGCACACTCTTAAAATAATTGAAAAAACAATACGACATATTGGTTATTGGCAGCGGTCTCGGCGGACTTGTCTCTGCATTGATTTTGGCAAAAGAAGGCTTAAAGGTATGTGTTTTAGAAAAAAATAACCAATACGGCGGAAATCTACAAACTTTTTCAAGAGATAAACTCATCTTCGACACCGGAGTACATTACATTGGCGGGCTCTCGGAAGGGCAAAACCTGAATCATTTTTTTTCCTACCTGGAAATTATGAAGGACCTGGACATCCGGAAAATGGAGATCGATGGTTATGACAAAATCACGTTTGGAGATGACTTCACGGAATATCCGCACGCTCAGGGATACAAAAATTTCGTTGATCAGCTCGCAAAGCTTTTCCCTGACGAACGGCAGAATTTAGAAACCTACTGTCAGGAAATTCAGGAAATCTGCAACTCTTTTCCAAGATATAATGTGGTTGGTAAAGAAAATTACAGCGAAGAAATTTTACATTTAAACACCAAAAGATTCATTGAATCCATCACATCAGACAAAAAGCTTCAGGCGGTTTTGCTGGGTTCAAACTTCCTCTACGCAGGAGATTCCGGGAATACACCTTTTTATGTTCACGCTTTGACGGTCAACTCCTATATTCTGAGCGCCTACAAATGTGTAAAGGGAGGAAGTCAGATTTCAAAATTGCTCATCAGGAAGCTTAGAGAATATGGTGCGGATGTTTTTAAACACGCAGAAGTTTCAGAAATGCTTTTTGATGAAAAAGAAATTTTGAAAGGTGTTAAAATAAAATCCGGCAAATCGTTTTACGCCAACTTATTTATTTCAAATATAGAAATCCGCTCTGCCATTCAGCTGATTGGTGAAAAAAGACTGAAAAAATCTTTCGTCAACCGTGTGATGAGCTGGAAACCAATTACTTCCTGTTTCAGTGTTTATTTGGTCCTAAAACCAAACAAAGTTCAAAATTTCAACTATAATATTTATCATTATTCTTCACCGGATTTGGTTTGGAATGCCTTCCGGTACGATAAAAAAAAGTGGCCGGAAACCTATATGCTTTCCTCAACACCTTCAAAGCAAAACGGAGAATTTGCCGAAAGTATGACAGCCATTTCTTATATGGATTTTACAGAAGTGAAAGAATGGGAAACTACCTTCAATACCATCACGGACGAATATGAAAGAGGACAGCTATACGAAAAATTCAAGCTTGAAAAAGCTGAAAAGATGATCGACGCGCTGGAACATAAATTTCCGGCGTTGCGTGCTTCTGTAAAAAATATATACACCTCGTCTCCGCTTTCCTACCGCGATTACATTGGGAGTTTTGAAGGCAATATGTACGGATATTCCAAAACTTCTGAAAACCCTCTGAAAACGATGGTGTCTCCGCGAACAAAGATTAATAATCTTTTTCTTACAGGCCAATCTGTCAATATGCACGGAATTCTTGGCTGTACGATTGGCGCGTTCAATACCTGTGCAGAAATCCTGGGAAAGGATCTGATAGATGACCGTTTGAGAAAAATTTTAGAGCAGAAACAGTGAAAATTAGAGTTTTTATTTACTTCTTTTTAGTGGCAAATCTACTTGCTTGCGGTACGGGAAAGTCTGTTAAGCATATTCCGAATGTACAGCAATATGCGGTGGAAATCCCTAAAGTTCAGAAAATTAACGATTCAACTTTCAGTTTTAATCAAAATTATTTAACGAAGAATAATCAGCAGATTTGGGAATTGTATGTAAAAGGAAATCCTTTGCAATTGGGCTATAACTACGGTGCGCTTACGCGGAATCTATTGCAGAAACAGGAGGAAATCTTCTTTTCGAAAGTAGAGACTTTTGTACCGTCTAAGTTTAAGCAGAATCTTTTAAGAGGATTTTTAAAATGGTACAACCGGAAAATGTATCTTAATATCCGGGACGATTTTCAGGCAGAATTGTACGGGTTGTCGCAATATTCATCGGATCATTACAATTTTATTGCCCCGAAATTTCGGCGGAATATGTATTTGCACGGCGCGCACGATATCGGTCACGCGATGCAGGATTTGATGGTGGTAGGCTGTACTTCCCTTGCAGTCTGGAACGAAAATTCGGAAGACGGAGATTTGTTAATCGGAAGAAATTTCGATTTCTACGTCGGTGATGATTTTGCTGAAAATAAAATGGTGGAATTTGTAGAACCCGAAAACGGAATTCCATATTTGTCTGTAAGCTGGCCAGGAATGATCGGCGTGGTTTCGGGGATGAATAAAGAAGGCATTTCGGTGACGATCAATGCGGGAAAATCAAAAATTCCGATGGCGGCAAGGACGCCGGTTTCTCTGGTGACGAGGGAGATTTTACAATTTGCAAAAACAATTGACGACGCGATTGCTATTGCCAGAAAGCGAAAAGTTTTTGTTTCGGAATCTATTCTGGTGGGAAGCGCAAATGATAAAAAAGCAGTGATTATTGAAGTTTCGCCCAAGAATTTCGGTGTTTATGATGCTGCTAATTCAAGCAAAGTTTTGTGTACCAATCATTTTCAGTCTGAAGCTTATAAAAATGATAAAAAAAACCAAAAGCATATCATCGAAAGCCATTCTGAATACCGCTATGAAAAACTTCAGGCGCTTTTGCAGGAGAACCCAAAACTGAATCCTGAGAAAATGGCTTCCATCTTAAGAGATCAATCTGGATTGAAAGGCGAGAGAATTGGTTTCGGAAATGAAAAAGCGATCAATCAGCTGTTGGCGCATCACGCGGTAATTTTTTCACCTGAAAAAAGGCTGGTTTGGGTGTCGGCAAATCCTTATCAGCTGGGGGAATTTGTATGTTACGATCTGAATACGATTTTCTCTGCTGAACGTTTCAAAACAGGCGAATTTGCGACTTCAGGTTTGAATATTTCGAAAGATCCTTTTGTGGATTCTCAGGAATTTAAAAACTATGAAGAGTTTAAAAAATTAAGTCCTCAATTTGATGAAGAAAAAGTCCTGTCAGAGGAATTCATCAACCATTATCAGGCGTTGAACCCGGATTTTTGGCTGGTTTATTACCAGGCTGGAAAGTATTATTTTAAGCACAAAGCATTTTCCAAGGCGAAGATTGAATTTGAACAGGCGCTGAAGAAAGAAATCACAACCGCTCCGGATCGGGAGAATGTTGAAAAGTATCTGAAAAAAACTCTTAAGAATTTGTAAAACTCGGTTTTGTGCCAGATCTTGTTTTATGCCGAATCTGCAGCCCGACCTGAATGGAGCTCATTTTTCTGCTGTTTTCAAAATTGTTCCGAAGCTGCGGACGTGTGCAGAAAAATAGCGGGAATGGAGGGTGGAAAAGCTGCCCAAATTTTAACCGTTTTCAGGATTCAGCTTGTTCAGAAAAAGATAAAATCCCACGCCAAAAGCCGCTGAAACCGTTGTGGCCAAAATCATACTGCCAATGATGTACTGAAGGAGATGATTTTTCACCAATTCGAAGTCGAGTTCGTGCGTAAAAAAGTTGGTATTTCCATCCACAAAAGGGGCGCCGATAAAGAGAGAAGCGGCAATAATGAATGGGATAAACGGCGGAAAACTGATGTTGGATGAAAGGAATGTGAGCACTTTGTTCAGTTTGAAAACGACGGATAGAGAAATGGCTAGAAACGTCTGCAAACCCCACACCGGCGACAATCCGATGAATACGCCGAGGGCTATTGAAAATGCTTTCGTACGGTTGCTGCCGTCACTTTCCAAAACATCTTCCTGAATGAATTTTTTGAAGCTTTTCTTCCTGAAATTAATGATAAAATTCCGCGGTTTTATGTAAGCTAAGGTAATGATAACCAGAATGGTATTGAGAATGCTGATTCTCGTAAAATCTCTGAATGGGCGGAAATGCGAAACGCGTTCAGCGGGATCGTAGAGTACTTTTACGGGAACATTTTTTACGGGAATGTTTTTCCAGGCGCTTCTTACAATCACCTCGATTTCGAACTCAAATTTTGGCGTGAAATATTTCTTCGGGATTTTGTTTAACGGATAAAGACGGTAGCCGGATTGCGTATCCTGGAGCTTGATTCCCGTCTCAAACCAAAACCAGAAGTTAGAAAAATTGTTCCCAAAGCTGCTTTTTTTAGGAATTCCGTCTTGGGACATATTTCGGTTTCCGATGAGCAAAACATCTTCATTTTCAGCGAGTAAAGCTTCCACGAAAACGGGAATATCATCAGGATAATGCTGTCCATCGGAATCGATCGTAATGGCGTGATGGTAGGCAAGTTCTGTTGCTTTCCTAAAACCCAACTTTAAAGCATTCCCTTTTCCTTTGTTTTGAGGCAAATTGATAATGCTTAACTGGGAATAACTTTTTAAAATTTCTGAAGTGGAATCTGTAGAACCGTCGTTGACAATGATGATATTTTGTGTGTATTCCAAAACGCCTTCTACGACTCTTTTCAACGTTTTGCCGTTGTTGAAAGTAGGAATCAAAACGCATATTTTTCGCTCAGAAATTGCATTCTGTACTTCGGAAAGTGTCATTTAGTTCAATGCATTTTTTTCCGTCGCAGTCATCGTTTTAGACTGCATTGCAAACTTTTTGATGTAGGTTTTCAGAGAAGAATTCTGCTTGGAATAGTTAGTCAGAATATAAATTTTGTCTTCTTTCAGATTTTTTGAATAGCCAACAATTTTAGGAATGTTTTCCTGAACACTCATTCGGATCACGCGCAGTTCTACGTTGTTTGGGTTCGATTTTATAACGGCTTCAAGATCATTTGCGCCGGATTTTACGAATGATTTTCTCTTGTTTTTTTCCGTGGTCACTTTGGCTTCAAGAATTTTTGCGGCAGCTTTATACCCTTTTACCAAAGGATCGGAAGAGGAATTTTTGTCTGCCAATTGAATGAAGTTTTTGGCACCTTCGTTGGACGAATTAGCTTTGGAATAAGCATTTCTTAAACCCTCTAAATCTCCGCTCTGGAAGAATAAAAATAATGCTGTTATGAATGAAAATAAAAGTTTCATAATTAAATCGTTGTATAATTAACAGACATTTTCAGTGCAATAGTCTCGCCAAAAGAGGTGGTATTTTTTACCTTCACTTCGTTTTCGACTTCTTTTATATCCAGTTGAAGTGTTAAATCAGGTGTCTCAAACGGATTGATAATCGCCATAAATTTCACGTTGGAAGCAGATTTTAGAAATAGTTTTTTTCCTGTAAATTGTTCAGTCAGTTCTTTCACGATCTGCATCATACAAACGCCCGGAGTCACAGGATTTTCAGGGAAATGGCCTTTGAAAATTTCGTGAGCCTGGTTTAATTTGATATTGGCTGTGAAGCTGCCGGTTTCTGATTTTTCGTAGTTTTCTAAAGTGTAAAAATCTGTCAGTATGGTTTGCATTTTTATTCGGTTTCGGTTATCTGAAATAGTTTGATATCGATCCTGAAATCTTTGTGTTCAAGATGAATTGTCTCTGCAAAAGTAGGTTTTTTAGCTTCAAAAGTGAAATTGATTTTTTCCTTCTTATTTTGGGTATATACGATGTTGGTAAGCAAAGAATTTTCTTTATTAAAAGACAGGTAGTAATTTTTTTTGCCCCATTCTGACCTGACAATATTTGATTTTTCATTTTCAAAACTTTCGGCAACAGGATATTTCCGTCTGAGTAATTCCCGAAAGTCATTCTTGAGAAAATTAATAACCATTTTTTTGTCTAAATCTGCGAGAACATAAGTGAGCTTAAAATCATCTTCAGAGATTTCGAAATCAATCATTTTGTTCCCGAAATCTGAGGTCATTACAACTCTGTGCGATGTTTCAGAGATTTTTTTGACGATCAAAATTCCGCTGATGTCATTGCCGTAAACTTCCATTTGGCATTTGTAAACATAATCTTCGTTCGAAGAAAAGTACAGATTTTCAACTTCTTTTTCGGAGTTTGAAATTGGTTGTGCATCTTTCAGCTGATACGTTTTGCACGAAATCAACAGAAAAAAAAGACCACTATAAAGAAAACTCTGAAGCAGGAATCGGCGCATTTATTTTGGTGTTTTTGAAAACGATATTTGTGGTGTCGCCAGAAGCTTCGGTCATATTTACCTGTGAAACAGTTGTTTGGTTCTTAGGGAAATGAAGCTCGATCTGTTTAATATATTTCAGCAATAGCGCAGATTTCGGAGTGAATTTAGCAATATTTGAACTTGAATTTTTTAAGTAAACCACTGAAAATTCCGGATCGCTGAACATCTTTCCGTTTGAACTTCCGACGATTAATTTATTTATTTTCTCAAAGGTTTTACTTTTCGCATCAACCGCAGATTTTTTTCCCTGATCGTTGATAAATATTTTATTTTCCTTAAAGATAATGCTGTATTGATAAGGTTTTGTGTATTTCCAGCTTAACGTATTTGGCGATTTTAAAGACATTTTGCCTGAGGTTACGATGTTTTTATCCAGAAAATCCATCTTTTTGGTTTGAATGAAATCGCTCTGTAAAGTTTTAATTTGTTTGGATTCAGCAGAAATCTTTGTCACAAATGCTCTAGATTCCGCACTTGTCATTGCGGTGTTCTGTGCAAAAGTAAAACTTGAAATCAATAAAAATGCTGTGAAAGCTATATTTTTAAACATTATTTTTCTGATTTAATGATCGGATCAATTGTAAAAGTTGAATACTTTTCACGCTCCAAAAATAACAATAATTCGACCAAAACATTGTAGGTTTTCTCCGAAGTGTCGTGAAGCAGAATAATGTTGCCTTTTTTCAAGCTTTTTGTTATTTTTTTCAGTATTTTTTTTCCATTAGAACTCACCGTGTCCAAAGAACGGACATTCCAGCCGATACTTTTCTTATTTGTTTTTTTAATCGCCTTTGCAATATTCGGATTGGTAACGCCGAAAGGTGGGCGATAAAGGTTTGTTTTACTATTTCCAATTTTCAACATCACTTCATCACATCTTTCGATTTCGTCAATCATTTTTGATGTTGATAAAAAGCCGGTGTTATTTGAATGTGAAAAAGTGTGATTGCCGATTGAATGGCCTTCTGCAATGATTCTTTGGAAAGTTTCCGGATATTTTTCAATCTGTTTTCCGATGCAGAAAAAGGTGGCTTTGATGTTGTTTTTTTTTAATAAATCTAAAAATTTCGGGGTAAATTCTGTCGGTCCGTCATCGAAAGTCAAAGCAACTTCTCGGATTTTCGTTCGTTTGTGTGTGAAACTATTGACAAAATATCCTAATTGAATATCGAAAGAACCCCAAACGACAACCGCAGAAAAGAATATGAAACAGAAAATATAGACCCAAATTGTTCCTTGAAATGCATAAATAAAAAGATTCAAGAAAAGATAAAAGATAATAAATGGATAATGTTTCATCTTTACAGTTTTGGATTTTCAATTAAAATATTCAGCTAATTTTTAGACAGTGCTTTTGTAATTCCGCAGGAATCTAAGCAAAGAATTATGACAGTTTAGGTTCCCACGGAATGACAAAAGCAGTAATTAAATTAAAAATAATTAAGCTTTCTCCAGCAAAACCAAACTATGGTCTTTCCCGCCAAAATGATTGTAGAGTAAAATGTTTTTGATGTTTTCCTTTTTTACGTCATTAATCATCATCACTTCCGGAATCTCCTGATTTTTTAAAATCTGACAAGCCATAAATGTAGAAAAACCACTTGCTGTATTGAATTCTCCACTCAAATGTTTGTAATACAATAAAGATGAGTCTTGAAATAATTCTGACGCATTTTTATAATAAACATCCGATTTTGAATCGCCGCTGAAACCTAAAATCACAGCATCAATATCTTCATTCTTCAAATTATTTTTAACTAAAAAATCTTCAATAAATTTCTCGGTTTCTTCCGGCTCTAACTTATTGATGATCTGAACATCTGTTAATTGTGCGTAAGAATTTTCTGATTTATCTTTGCCTAAAACAAAAAAGCTCGAACCTTCACCCCAAATCACACCTTTTGTTGTAGAATTTAAATAATTAACGGGCAGACTTTCTTCTTTTTTGATGGCGCCGCTGAGTTTAAACAATTCTAATGTCCTGTCTGTCTGCTCATCAGTAGAACCTACCAGCACATTTTCAACTTCTTCATCCAAAATCTGAAGTTTTGCATCCAACATTGAAAATTCTAATGATGACGAGCAATTGACGTAAGTAAAATTATAGCCGTGACACTGCAATCCCAAAGCGACTTGCCCGGAAACAGTGTTGTGTGTAGACTGAATGAAAAACGTTGGGGTCAGAAATTCTTCATTGTTTTCCAAAACATTTTTTAGAAACTTTTCAGAATCTTGTGAACAACCCATTCCGGTCCCGACGATGATGGCATCGGGTTTTTCAATTCCTGCTTCCTGCAAGGCTTTTGTGGAAGCTACGGAACTCATTTTCACTGTTTTAGACATTCTTCGGCTCATCGATGGCGGAATGAATTCTTTGTAATTGGGCTCAATCGCTTTTAGAACCTGAACTGAATTTTCAGGTTTTAAAGTGTCGAAGAAATTTTCGTTTAAAGTGTCCTGAACCGAGATGCAGGCGGCACTGTTGATATAAACTGCACTCATTCTTTAGAAAATATTAAAGTTGAACAGTTTCCGCCAAATCCAAATGAGTTGGAAAGTACGTGGTTGATATTTTTTTCTTTCAGTTCGGTAACCGGCGTCAAATCAAATTCTTCCATTTTAGTTTTAAAATTTAAATTCGGAAAAATCACATTGTTCTGCATCGCCAAAATCGAATAAACCGCTTCAATTCCCGCCGCCGCAGCCAAAGTGTGGCCGGTAAACGCTTTTGTAGAACTGAATTCCGGAACCTGGTTTTCACCAAAAATCCGAATCATTGCAATACCTTCAGACAAATCATTATTCGGAGTTGCTGTGCCGTGAACGTTGATATAATCGATGTTTTCTTTATTTAAACCTGAAACTTTTAATGCTTTTTCCATTGCTAAAAAAGCACCTTGTCCGTTTTCCGAAGAAGCGGTTTGGTGGTGCGCATCGTTGGCATTTCCGTAACCGGAAAGATAAGCGAGAACTTTTTTGTTTTCTTTTTTCACGACTTCATCAGATTCCAAAACGAGGAAAGCGGCTGCTTCGCCCAGATTCAGACCTTTTCGGTCGTTATCAAAAGGTGTATTGTAAGAATCTGTGAGAATCATTAAGGTATTAAATCCATTCAAAGTAAACTTCGAAAGTGAATCTGTTCCGCCAACAATCACACGGTCTAGAACACCGTTTTTAATAAGTTTTGCACCCATCATAATCGCATTTGCTGCGGACGAACAAGCTGTGCTTATCGTAGAAACTATTCCTTTTAAGCCCAGTAATTCTGCAATTGCCAAAGATGAATTTCCGGCATCGTGCGAGTTGATGTATTTCTGTTTGTCAGGAAAATCTTCGTAGCTATAGAAATATTTTTCGGTGATATCCATTCCGCCCACGCTTGTGGAGGAAATGAGTCCGGTTTTGTACTGGTTGATATCCAAAATTCCGGCACTTTCTACCGCTTCTTTTGCGGCCACCATTCCCAACAAAGTTGTTCTTGTCACGTTGTTGTCTTCATCCAACTGAAGTTTCTGCACAAGCTCTTCATTAGACCATTTGATCTCGCCTGTTTTGATGTTTCCGGCGTGGCGGGTTTCAAACAGTTCGATTTCTGAAATGCCGTGTTTGCCGGTCGACAATGAAATAAAATTTTCCTCGACATTGTTACCAATGGAGGAAATAATGCCCATTCCTGTAATGGCAATTTTTTGACCCATCTTTTACAAATGTAACAATATAGCAATGTAACAGTTTACCAATAATTGTAAGACTGTTGCATTTCTACATTGGTAAATTAATTTATTTTGTTCTGTTTTCTTCGATGTATTTTGCCATCACTTCGATAGATTCGAAGATTTCTTTTCCTTTTTTAGGATCTGCCAGTTTGATGCCGTAGTCTTTATCAAGCATTACAATCAACTCCAATGCATCAATTGAATCTAAACCAAGACCACCGCCGAAAAGTGGATCTGTATCTTTGATTTCTTCTATTGCAACGTCTTCAAGGTTAAGAACTTCTATGATTTTGTTTTTTAATTCTAATTTTAAATCTTCCATTTTTTTTAAATTTACCAATGTATCAATGTATCAGTTTACCAATTGAGACTGAATAGTATTGTTACATTGTTATACTGTTTTATTGTTAAATTACGTAGTTAGCAAATATACAAAAGCTTTATAACTTTCCTGATATAGTTCGACCCAGCCACACAAGACTTTTTCTGCTTTCCCTGATTGCAGAATCTGTGCCGCATATGAGTTTAAAAATTCCTCATCAAATTTATCCAAGACGAAAAAAGCGTTCTCAGTCTGCATTTTATGTTTAATGCTGATTTCGCCGACGCAAATGTTGGGTAACGTATAAACGAAAACAGCAGGACTCGGGAAATAATTTTCCTGAGAATTAATGCTTTCCTGATATTTAAAATCAGTGTCGAGGCTTGAGGATTTGTTGGCAAAAACCAATGCGGTATTGCTGTGATCATCATTTTTCAGAATCATTTCGGAAGCCATAAAAGCCAATTTGCTCAGATTATCCATTTTATGAAATTTAGGATAATTTAGTTCGAAATTTTTATAAGCTTCTTTCGCGAAATCTGAGAAATTTTCGGTTTTAGTTTCAAAAATAGTTTGTTCGTTAACGATTATTTTTGAGTTTTCTATGGTGCAAATGTCTGTTTTCTTCATTGTTTTCATTTTAACATTTCTCCAAAATAATTGCGGCATTACATCCGCCAAAACCAGAAGCCGTTTTCAGAATATATCTGATTTCTGCCGATTGATTTTCTTTAATGATATTCAAATCCTGAGAAACACCCATTTCTTTAAAATTTTTAGATTGAATTAAAGTGTTTTTCAAAGCCGATTCCATAGAAATGATGCTTTCTAATAAACCAGATGCGCCTAGACAATGACCGTAAAAACCTTTCATACTGTTGAGCGGAACATTTTGCAAATCCATTCTGTTGAAAGCGATGGCTTCCATTTCGTCGTTGTACAGCGTTGCTGTTCCGTGAGCGGAAATAAAATCGATTTGTTCTGAAGAAACTTTCGCTTCTTTCATCGCATTTTGGACACTGGCAAACAGTCCGTCACCTGTTCTCGATGGTCCTGAAATGTGATTGGCGTCGTTAATTGCTGAATCGCCTAAAACTTTAAACCTAAATTTTTCGTTTTGATTTAATTCTGAAGTAATATAAGCTGCTGCAGTTGCTTCACCCAGATTAATTCCGTTTCTGGTTTTGTCGTAAGGTTTGCAAGGTTCGCTTCCAATCGCCTGAAAAGAATTGAAACCCGAAATCACAAATTCAGAAATCTCGTCTCCGGCAACTACAAAAGCATCTTTGTATTGTCCTGTCTGAATCATATTTTTCGCAACAGAAATCGCCATTACTCCGGAAACACAAGCGTTGGAAACCACAATCGGTTTGGTTTTAAATCCAAAAAAATCAGCCAGTTTTTGCGCTAATTTTGAAAGGTAAACGCCTTCCGGTAATATGCTTTCATTTTTTAATAAACTGATATTTCCTTTGGTTGTTGAAAGAATAAAAGCGGTGTCATTTGAAATCTGATGTCTTTCTACCAAAGGTTTAAGACTCAAAAGAAACATTTTTTCAAGCGTTGTGAAATTGTCATTCTGAGCGGAGTCGAAGAGTCTTTTAAATTCAATTTCAAGCTTTTTAGAATCAATTTTAGAAACAAAAAATGCGTCGTGATCATTGATAATTTTATGCAAAGCCACGCCGGATTTCCCTTCCAGAAGTGCTGTCCAGTTTGATTCCACATCAAAACCCAAAGGCGTGACGCAGTTGTAATCTGTAATGTAAATTTCTTTGTTCATTAATTAATGAATTGTTCGATCCATATTTTGAAAAGCCAACTATAATTCCATTTTATCTTTCCAAGCCTGAAAGAACTCAGGATTGTAAAGGCATAAATTATTCTCAGAATCCAGAAAAACCTGAATGGTTTCGCCACTGCAAACCAATTGATTTTGCTGATTGAAAATCTCGTATTTGTAAATTAATTTCGCTGAAACAGAATTCACGAAAGTCGTTACAATATTGAATGTTTCGCCATATTTCAAAGGAAGAAAATGCTCCGTAGTTGTTTTCACAATCGGCGTTACAAATCCGGCTTTTTGGATGTCGAGGTATGTTAAACCGTGCTGTCTTCCAAAGGCTTCTCTTCCGTCTTCAAAATAGACGATATAATGACCGTGCCAGACGATGCCCAGCGGATCTGTTTCGTTGAACCGGACGCGTACTTCTTCGGTACAGGTTATGTTTTTAGACTGCATTTTGTTTTGTTTTTTTAATCACAATAGGCACAAAGGTTTTCACGAATTATAATCAAATATATTATTGTCTGATAAAAAATTAAAATACAATTATCAGGTCGCTCTTCCAGAACTTTAATCCTATCAATATCTATTTGCTATTAACAGTTTGCTTCTAATGAAGCTTTGCAAAGTCCCATCGGGACTTACTGTTAGTAGAAAAAAAATGAAGCCCCAAAAACAAAGCTCCAGAGGAGCGAACTGTTAATTTATCTTTCAACTGTACCAAATTTCCAAACTTTGGTACAGTTTCCTGACTTTTGATAGGGTTGACGAAACGTGAATTTCCCACGAAAGCCCTAGCCCTGATGGAAACGGCATCCTTTTTTGTTTTTTTAACGACACGTTTGTTTTAAAATGACTGGCGTGAGAAAAACAAAAAAGATATAGTGGACAGCAGGTTCCCGGCTCCTAAAAATAAATCAAACACTATTTTGTTTCCTCTCAAACAATAATGAAATGGTCACCATCGCAATATAAAATAAAAATAAGAAAATCAGTTCTTTGGCAATTTCGCCAATGCCGCTGTTTCTTAAAATAATATCGTAATACGCATTTAAGCCCCAATTCATAGGAGAAAACTGCGCAATTTTCTGCATAAATTCGGGCATCAGGAAAACCGGAACCCAAATTCCGCCAATCGCTGCCAAAACTACCACGGAAGTCGCTCCAAACGGCGCCGACTGTTCCTGCGTATTGGAAACGGTTCCGATTAAAATCCCAAATCCTATTGCTGCCAATCCGGCGAAAAGAGTGACAATTAAAAGGTGTAACATTTTTCCGGAAACATCAAATTGTGGTAAATCCATCAAAGGGAAAATCCAGATTCCTACCGCAACCATCAGCAAAAACTGGATGACACAAATGATTAAATAAGTGAATGTTTTTCCTAAAATATGAATGAAATACGGCGTCGGACTCGTGCGGATTCTCACGCTCGTGCCCTGACTTTTTTCTTTGACTAAATTAATCGACAGCGGTACCACAATAAAGAAAATCGCAAACAACGCCCAAGCCGGAACGTTGTGCTGAACGGAATTTGGTATTACATCCAGTTTACCTTTGTTCGGTGTGATTTCTTTGAAGGTAATTAAGCTTTTATTTTCAAGGTCTTCCGTCGTGCCGAGTTGGTCCTGGAAGGCTTTGTAGATTTTTTTATTCTCGATTTCGAAAACCATTTTGTTGATGGCATTCATCACAGAATTTTTGAAACCAGCATTTGTTGCGGGGTCGAAATAGAGATGAATATCTTTCGTTTTTGAGGCCACAGTTTTTGTCGCAGTTGAATCGGCTTCTAAACCAAACGAGCTTACGACGGTTTGAACTTTGGAATCGATATTTGAATTTAAATCTTTCGTTAAATTTTCCGGAATGACGATGGCCATTTGATAATCTCCCGTAAACACGGCTTTTTCGGCTGATTTTTCGTTGTAATCAGTAACGAGTTCAAATGTTTTGCTGGTTTCCAATTCTTTCTTGATGACTTTGGAAACTTCAGATTTATCGTTATCAATAAAAATAATCGGGATTTTTGAACCTTCCAGATTTTTGAATGTCGAATCCTGAATTAAAGTGATGGTAATAATCAGCAGCAACGGCATCAGGAAAATGATGACAATTCCGCCGGAATCTCTTTTCAGCAACTGAATTTCCTTGATGAAACTTCTCCACAATTTATACAACATCTCTCAATTCTTTTCCGGTTAATGAAATGAAAACATCCTCCAAATTTTCTGCATTGGCAACTCTTTCCACCAATTCTTCCGGAGTTCCAGTCGCGTGGATTTTTCCGTGGTCGATGATGGCGATTTTTGTACAGAATTCCTCAGCCTCAGAAAGGTGATGCGAGGTGTAAATAATGCACGTTCCCTTTTTATTTAAATCTAAAAGATAATCGATAATCGCTTTTTTTGATTGAACGTCAACGCCAACGGTCGGCTCGTCCAGAAACAAAACTTTCGGGTTGTGAAGTGTTCCGGCAATCAGGTTGCAACGGCGTTTCATTCCTCCTGAAAACTGGTCGACTTTTTTATTGGCGAATTTCGTTAAACCCATTAATTCTAAAGCTTCATCGATTGCTTTGTGAAGGTAATCGTTTTTCAAACCATACAGACTTCCAAAGAACAGAAGGTTCTCTTTTGCCGTCAGAGTCGGATAGAGCGCATATTCCTGCGGAACAACGCCGATGATTTGTTTGATTTTTGAACTGTCTTTTTTGGGCGACAATCCGTTAATGGTAAAACTTCCAGAGGTTGGTTTAATCAAACCTGAAAGCATAGAAATCAGCGTGGTTTTTCCCGCGCCGTTGGGACCGAGAATTCCGTAGATCTCGTTTTTATCGATGTTCAAAGAAATATCATTAACCGAAAAGTCTTCCGAGTTTTTGTATTTCTTATAGAGGTTTTTTATTTCGATGATATTCTCCAAACTAAATCGCTTTTCTCAGTTTCTTATAAAAAGCTTCCTCCAAATCTGCAATATGCAGCATCGATTTTGAAAGCTGATTGTAAATATCGCTTTTCGAATTTCTGTTTTTGTAAACTCTTGCAATATCCACGGCAAAATCTCTCCAAAGGTCGCCGATTGCAGTAATTTCTTTAGATAATTCTTTCAATTCTTCATTTTTAAGAATTACAGCAGCTTCCTGTAAAAAAGCGCCATAAATAAACCTGAAACCGCCGCCGCCGGTTCCGATTTCTTCCTGCATTCTGATTAATTGTCCCAGATAATGATTGGTGACTTTTGTGCCTTTTTTCTCAGCCCATTTCGGGATGCTTTTCGCAACCCAACGCATCGCTTTAACGCCGATAATCGGAACGGGAGCGAGCATATTTTTGCAGGTGTCTTTGATTCCTTTTTTAATGGCTTCTTCCAAATTTACATTTTCCGGAATGTGGGTCGGGAAATACATATGACCTTTCGGAGCGAGTGCGCCTTTAGCATAACGAACTTTTTCGAGTTCGGCTTCAGTTAAAGTTGTGGCAAAATCCATTACAGGATCGCTGATGAGGAATTTTCCGTCTTCTTTTCCGTAGACTACTAAGTTGTGGGCGTTGAAATGGAATTTATATTCTTCAGGAAAATAAGTCAGGTTGAAAACACCTACCTGTAAACCTGTCGGGATATTTTGTTCTAAATTTTTCTCTAATGCAGCCTGAGCTTCCTTAGGATTTGAAAATTTAACTCTTTTGATTTTAATGCCTAATCTTTTTGCAGCCTTACTGAAAATAGCGCCCGGCATCGGACGATAGCTGAATCCCGGCGCAAAATTTACTTTTAAGAAAGGTAAATACACAAAAAACAATCCTGAACCGATTCCGAAAATCATCGGTTCGCTGAGTTTCAAACCTCTGTTGAGAAGTAAATTGGAGGCAACACCGTTTTCGCAGTGGGCTGTCTGATGGTGTTCAAAGTTGATTTTCATTATGATTTCCCGTCGAAGTTTTTTAATTCATCTACTGAAATTCCGAATGTGTCGGCGTATTTTTTCAAAGTAGAATCACTGAGTTTTTTAAATATTTTCGGTTTTGCGTGTCTTTTAACCGTCCATTGCCACTTTCCGACGTACGCTGCGAGAACCTGCAAATCCATTTTATTCAGTTCCATAAAATAGATGATGGGACTCACAATTTTATTGGCAACATTCTGTTTTGCCTCTTCAATTCTTTCATTGATGAGCTGCATCGATTCGTCAAGGGCAGCTTTTTTTGCTTCCCAGCCGATGCTTTGGGCGGTGGTGTAATTGTTGTTTTCATCAGTCACGTATAACATTTCGGTCATATTAGCTGACTGCAAATTACTTTCGTCTTGTGGAATGTCTTGTTTTTTCATTGATTTTTAGTTTTTCAATTCCTGAATAAACAAATTGATTTCTGCCCTTATTAATAATTGATCATTAATGAAAGTCTCGCAGAAAATGTTGCAAATATTCTCGTACTGAGAAATTAGCGATGCTTTGGAAATGATATTGTCGCCCACTTTTGGCAAAGCAAAAATTTCTATTTTTTTGATGCTGGTAATGAAACCGATCACTTTAGTTTCCACATTCTGATTCTGGAAAAAACTCTGTCCGAGAATCGATGAACAGGTCTGCGCCACATTTTCTATCAATCCGGCTTCAACAAATTCATTATTTAAAACAAAAATATTATCTGCTTTGATTTCGAAAGAAGTAATAACAGTTTCCGGAGTTAATTCCAATATGTAATCCGCCATCAGCATTGGTTTGCGATGGGGAAGAAAATTGTGGATGTTGATTAAGTTGTCGGCCTTCAGTTCCATATTTTATTTTAACCACAAAAGTCACAAAAGCGTTTTTTGATTTTTCTTTTGTGACTTTCGAAGTTTAGTTTTTATTATTTCACAACCGTTTTCATCTGCGATTTTGCAATCACGGTTTCATTGATTTTCGTCACGATTTCAACCAAAGTGACGCCCATCATTTCGTTCAGGATTGTTGCTTCAGAAATCAATTGGTCGCCTACTTTAGGTAAGCTTTCAACTTCAACAGATTTGATGGCGCCGATGTAACCGGTCGGAGATTCCTTACCCAAAAGAAAATATTTGTAACCTGTGTGCAAAGCGACTGTCTGAGCCTGATGTTCTATCAAACCTGAAGCCTGGAAAATGCCTTCGCTCACAAAAATATTATCTTCTTTAATGGTAAATTTTGAAACAACTAGATTCTCAGAATAGTCCGAAACTTCGCCAACCATTACGAAAGGAAACCTTTGCGGAATCAGACTTTCTACAAAATCTTTGTCGGAATTTGGTAAGCTGGTTTCCATTAGCAAACCGTCAATAAGGCACAAGAATAGGCGAATCTTCCACTTTCCGGAACGCAAAGAAGGATTTTTTCACCTTTCTTCAATTTCCCAGAATTCATCAGTTGTTCAACAGCGATGAAGATAGAACCTGCACCAATATTTCCAACCTCGGAAAGATTGTAGAACCATTTTTCCCAAGGGAAATCCAAACCAACATTGGCAAATTCCTCCTTCAATCCATCTTTGAAGTAACCGGACGAAATGTGCGCCAGAACGTGGTCCACAGATTCCGGATCCAATTGATGTTTGTCAAAAGATGTTCTCAGACTTTCTGCACCTTTGACCAGAATATATTTGTCGAGGATTTTTGTATCCTGCTTCAAAGCGAAAATCGATTGTTTCAACCATTCGTCCGAAGGATAATCTGCCCAGGATTTAAGGCTTCCGTCTTCCTGTTTTTCGCAGCCGGAGTACATACACGCTTCGATTTGGTGAGCGTAGGAATAGAAATCAATCCATTCGATTCTCAAAGAAGTCTGATTTTCTCTTGGCTTATTTTCTAATAAGAATGCGCCAGCACCGTCGGAAAGCATCCATCTAAGGAATTCTCTTTTGAACGCTACAATTGGTCTTTCTTCCAAAAGTTTCAGGTTTTCTGCCTCGTGGTCAAATTTATCTGCCGTCATCCAGGAAGAGAATCTTTCTGAACCTACGCAAACTGCATTATCCTTCACACCTGCTTTTACGGAAAGAAAACCATAATTCAAAGCATTCATTCCGGAGTTGCAAAGTCCCATTGCTGTGTTGATTTCAACAGATTTGCCGATATTCAGCTCACCGTGAACCATTGATGCATGCGAAGGCTGGATCTGGTCTGCAGAAGTAGTTCCGCAAGACAGAAGTTCCATATCTTCTTTCTTGAAATGCTCATCAAAAAGTCCGTTGATAGCATTGGCAGTTATCTGTGCGTTGGTATGCGTTGGCTGTCCGTTTTTGTCCAAGGCATAATATCTGGTTTTGATTTGGTTGTTTCTGAGGATCAGCGCTCTCGCTTTGGACGGCTTGTCGTTTACCAATCCCAGATGTGTTTCCATCTCGTCATTCGAAACTGGTTCGTTTGGAAGGTAAGTCGACGATTTGGTGATATAAACGTTATTCATTTCTTATTTTAAATTAATTCCTTGTAAATATTCTCTTTGTTTCTTTCTTTTCCACCACAAAATGGGCGTCATAAGGATGTGTGGAACCAGCACTATCGGAGAAATAATCCATATAGCTGCCATCAAATATACCTTAAAAAATTTAATCAGCAAAGGTCGTTTTTCTTTTTTTCTGATAATGAGATTGCTCCAAACGGTGAAAATTTTATTCCCGACTTTCTCAACTCTGACCAGGAAAGGGCGGATTTCTACAGCTCCGTTTTTGACTAAATCCGGCTGTAGATCTGCAAAATCATTTCTGTCCAGATAAGTCTTGATAATTTCGCCATATTTTCCTGCGCCATCAATTTCTTCCTGAGAGATTCCTGCTGCCGGCAGCATTCCCGAAGCTTCTTTTTTTCCGGTAGTCAGCCATCTCAAAATGGTCAAAACACTGGTGTAATTGTCGTGCCGGTCTACCAATGCGATGTTTCCCACTAGTTTTGCATTCATGTTCTTGAGGTAAACCTTCAGTTTTTCCTGAGAAAGCATCCACATATTTCTGGTTCCGGAGATCGTAATGATTGGTGTGTCTTTCAATATATTTTCAGCAAATCCACTTTTCAGAAACGAAATAACCGGAATTGAAGGCGTAAGGTACCAAACCTGGTAGCCGAAAAGAATGAGGTCAAACTTGGTGTTCAAAACTTCATCCGAAGGCGGGAAAATTTCACTTGGGATCTGAAGATAAGATTCCGGAAAAGTGTTGAAAAAAACGTCACTCGGCCACGGAAAAGGGAAGTCTTCTTTCAGTTTGATATTGTAGTAGGTGACTTTGTATTGTTCATTATTTTCAAACGGACGGGCGATATTTTTGACGATATCTTCCAATTGTCCCGTTTGGGAATAATAGATTACAAGTATGTTTTTCTGCATCAATCTTTAATATAATTACAAAAATAAGATTTTCAAATTTATTATTTCCGTCTTAATACTTTAATTGATTCTGAATTGTGCACTAAGTTAAAATCATGATTAGCAGAAAGTGTGTTTTCTACATTAAGGAAGATGACCGTTCCCGGCAAATTTTGAATCTCAGAAGGCTCAAAATTGTGGCTGGAAATTAAAAGCACATCAATGTTTTTATTAATGTCAGAAAGCGTTTCGACATAATTGATTTTTCTTCTTTTGACCAGATAATTGTGAGCGGCAATTTCTCTTTTTTCCTTATTTTTAATGAAACTAAATATTCTTCTTCCCGCCTGCTGACAGGTCAGAAGGAAATCTTTCTGGCCAAAATCATCAGCGATGTGGAGAATTGTAGCGTCTTTTGCGATGTGTTTATTTAGTTCAAAATAGATCGATTTGTTTTTATTAAAATCATTTTTCACCTCTTTCACAACTTCGGTTTCTTTGTAAAGGAAACTGAGAAATAATTTCTTTTTGAAATAATTTTCGTCTTCAATTTCACTTCTCAGTTTCGCAAATTCATTTCTAAACTTTGCATTGATATTTTTCGTCCGATCCTGGTAAGTTGTGCCGTACGCCAAATCATTTTGGCTTATTCGGTCGCCTACTTTGATTGTAATACTGCCGTCATAAATGATGAAATCGCCTTTCGGTAAAACTTCGGAATTTCCGTTTATATAGAGTGGTAAAATGTCCAGTCCAAATTCCTCAGCCAGATAGAAAGCGCCTTTGTGAAAGCGTTTTACATCATTTGTATAAGAACGGGAAGCTTCCGGAAATACAACCAAAGAGTAGCCTTCTTTTACTTTTTTTCTTAATTTTTCAATTCCATTTTCTATGCCTTGCGAAACCGGATAGAAACCCAGCGCCTTCACAATTTTGCCAAAAACAGGTGAGTCGTAAACCCAGTCATTTACCAGAAAAACGATTTTGTGCGTCGTCATCGCAATTGCTAAAGTGTCGAGAAAAGAAGTGTGATTGGCAATGATAATCGCCGGTTTGGTGAAATTTTCGTTTGGATTGGTAATGACTTTTTTCTTCACAAACGGATTTCCGTACAATACCGAAGTCATAAATCTGGCTAAAATCAATTTGATGATATCTAAAGTTTTCCCTTTGGAATTTTTCACGAAAATGCTTCCAATTGCAGAGAAAATCAATCCGCCTAAACCATAGTAAATAAACAGAATCACGGAATGTAAAAAAAGCCTGAAAGTGATTGGTGACAAACCTTTTTTCTGTCTGTTGATAATCAAAAACCGAAACCAAAAAGGATATAAAGTTGAAGTAATAATTATCACAGAAAGCATTCCGATGAGCGCAACCAAAGCCAAAGAATGCAACGCCGGATGTTTTGCAAAAATCAAAGAACCAATGGAAAGAATTGTAGTGAAAACCGCCAGAATGATAGAAATACGGTAGGTCGGAAGCTGGTTTTTCCCTGTTGTATGCTCTTTCTGCATGGCCTGTGTCAGGAAAATACTGAAATCGTCACCAACTCCGAAAACTAAAGTGCAGACAACGGTGCTGAAAATATTTAATTCCAAGCCTAAAAAGTAAAGAATTCCCGCGGTCACAACGCCCGTCAAAACAATTGGAAACATGGTCAACAAAGTCAATTCAAAATTTCTGAAGAAAACCACAATCGTGAGAAGAATTGCCAATAACGAATAATTGATCAACGTGTTGAAATCTCTTTTCAACAGACCCAAAAAATTCTCATTCATCTGCTGGCGGTCGATGGCGATGGCCTCTTTTCTTTTTTCAACGTCTTTTATAAATGCGTCTCTTTTCTTTTCATCAACTTTCACGACATTCGAAACGGTGTAAAAACCATTTTCCTGACTGAGGAATTCTGAAATTTGCAGGGCTTTTATTTTTTCGTAATCTTTAAGACTTAAAGTGGAGTAAGTCTTGTTTAGATTTTCGTTAAACTTGTCAAAAGCCGAAGCATTAAAGCCGAATTTATTTCCATTGTTAACCAAGTCGGAAATTGTTTGGTCTTTTTTATTTTCGTTCCAAAAGTTTTGCCAGATTTCTACTTTTTTCTGCTGATCTTCATTAGATAAAACAACATTTCCAATAGAATTGTAACTTAAAATTTTGCCGTCTTTCTTTTCCTTCTCCAAAAATTGGCTCAAAGCTGAATTCCTTGACAAAGCTTCTTCTTCAGAGTTTCCGTAAGAAATCGTATAAATGGATTTTGAAGTAATGTCTGACAGTTTTTCAAGTTTTGCCTCGCTGATTTTTAACTCCTTCGGAATATAATTGAGATCGCCAATGTCATCATTGAAACCAACGTGGCGGAAACCGAACAGACACGCGATAATGACAATAGAACAGCCAATGATTAAAGGTTTATTCTTTTCGTAAGGATAATGCCCGATTTTGTCGATGAAATTGCTGTTTACTTTCTCTGATTTCTCCTTCGGATGGTACAGTTGAGGGACAATAATCAACGCCAAAACTGCAGAAAATAAAACAGTAATCGATGCAAAAAGTCCCAAATCTTTCAACGCTTCAGAACGCACGAAAACCAGGCATAAAAATGAAACCGCCGTTGTTGCACTGCTCAGAATAATCGGTTGGGTGATTTCTTTGTAAAGCGCTTTAATATTGTTATTGTGCTTGTAATGCGTGAGAATGTGAAGGGCGTAATCAATTGTAATTCCTATCAGAATCGCGCCGACACTCAATGAAATGGCGGAAATTTTATCTTTAATAAAATACAAAACCAACAGCGCAAGCAAAACCGAAAATAAAGTCGGAATAAAAATGATGATAGGCGTGAAGAAGCTGCGGAAATAATACATTAATAAAATCATCAACAAAGTCATCGAAATAATCACCGTATTCTGAATATCTTTCTTGATTTGTTGTGCATTTGCAACTGCAATCACAGGCGAACCAAAGTAGCTCAGTTCCGTTTTTCCCTTGAATTCCTTGTTGAGGTTTTCCTTGATTTCATTGAGTTGATTGACGAAAATCTCATTGTTTTTCGTGTCGTTGCTTTTATTTTTTGGTTCGATGAAAAGCAGAAGATTTTTTCCGTTTTTGGTCACGACATAATTGTCTTCGAGTTTGAAATCTTTGCTGATGTTTAAAGCGTTCAGTTTTTTGATTCCTAAAAATGTAATTCCCAGCGGATCTTTTTTAATAAAGTCCTTTGTGACCAAACTCGTCGGGGAAACCAAAGAAACGTAATTGTTCTCAACCTGTTTTGCAATGCTGTCTTTGTCGAGTTTTCGCTCGATTTCCTGATAATCGTTATCGTCTAGAAATAAAGGCAGATTCTGATTCACGAAATCAAACGTTTCGGAAATCTCGTTATCATTCACTTTTCCCTGAATAGAACCGATATATTTCTCTAAAGGTTTTGTTTTTTCTAAAAATTGGTCAGCGGTTTCGGATAACTGAAAATTGTCGTCCTTCGATTTTTTTTCAATAATGACGATGATTTTATCTGAAAAGTTGAGTTGTTTCAAAACTTTCGCCGTCAAATCAGACTTTTCGCTTTTCGGAATTATCTGATTGATGTCTTCTTCAAAATTAATTTTCGACGCAAAAAAGAGACACATCGCAGAAATTCCTAAAGCAATTGCTATAGAAATAATTCTGTTTTTGGCAATCAGATAATATAAAAAGATAAAGAATCGATGCATCCTGAATTTGGTTCCGCTATGCTCTTTACGGTTTAGGAATGGTTAGGTTTTTTTGTGGTTTCGAACTTATTCATTTTCAAGGACTAAAATCGAATTTCCCGTCAATTTGAGTCTGCGAATTTAATAAAAAAGTTAAGTTGCTGAAAGTTAAATCTCGACTTATTTTCACTTAAAATCAATAATATATATAAGGTATAGACAGGAGAAATAATTCTAAAAATGGTTGATAATAAAAAAACGCCTACTTTTGCAAAAATTTTCAGGATGCCAAAAAACTTAGTGATTGTCGAATCTCCGGCAAAAGCAAAAACAATTCAGAAATATTTAGGTTCAGATTTCGAGGTCAAATCCAGCTTCGGACACATCCGAGATCTGCCTAAAAAGGGAATGGGAATCGACTTGTCGAGTTTCACACCCGACTATGAAGTGTCTGCTGATAAGAAAAAATTAGTGGCAGAATTGAAAGCTTCTGTGAAAAAAGCCGATATGGTTTGGCTGGCGTCCGATGAGGACCGTGAAGGTGAAGCAATTGCCTGGCATCTTGCAGACGAACTAAAATTAAAACCTGAAAACAGAAAAAGAATCGTTTTCCACGAGATCACCAAAAATGCCATCCTGAAAGCGATTGACAATCCTAGAGATATTGACCAAAACTTGGTTAATGCTCAGCAAGCAAGACGAGTTCTGGACCGTATTGTAGGTTTCGAAATGTCACCGGTGCTTTGGAAAAAAGTGAAAACCGGACTTTCTGCAGGACGTGTACAATCCGTTGCTGTGAGATTGGTGGTAGAAAGAGAAAAGGAAATCCGCGGCTTCGTTCCCAAACCAAGTTTCAAACTGGAAGGAATATTTCTTAATAATGCGCAACAAGAGATTTTGGCGAAGCTTAAAAAAGATTTTGAGAAAGAATCCGATGCAGAAAACTTCCTTAATTTGGCCAAAACCACAGACTTCAAAGTTCTGAATGTAGAAACCAAACCGGGAACCAGAACCGCTTCAGCTCCATTCACGACTTCCACTTTACAACAGGAAGCTTCTTCAAGATTGGGTTATAACGTAACTTCTACAATGCGTTTGGCACAGAGACTTTATGAAGAAGGATTCATCACGTATATGAGAACGGATTCTGTGAATCTTTCTCAAGAAGCCATCAATGGTGCGAAAAATCAGATCATTTCTGAGTACGGTGAGAACTATTCTAAGCCAAGAAATTACACCACAAAATCATCTTCTGCACAGGAAGCCCACGAGGCAATCCGTCCGACAGATTTTTCTTTAAAATCAATCGGTGACGCACAGTTGAACAAATTATACCAATTAATTTACAGACGAACTCTGGCTTCCCAAATGGAGAATGCGAAGATCGAAAAAACTGTTATCGAAATTGGAAATGCCAAGTTGCCACAACATTTCGAAGCACAAGGTGAAGTCATCATTTTTGACGGTTTCCTTAAAGCTTACGGCATCGTAAAAACGGAAGATGAAGATGACGAAAGCAACGAAAAACTGTTGCCGAAAGTTTCCGTGGGAGAAGCTTTAGACTATAAAAAAATTACCGCGACTGAAAAATTCACAAGACCATCCGCAAGATTTACGGAGGCCGGTCTGGTGAAGAAACTGGAAGAGTTGGGGATCGGTCGTCCATCGACTTATGCGCCAACCATTCAGACCATTCAGAATCGTGAATATGTAGATAAAAGAGAGTTGGAGCCTCAGAAAAGAGAGATCGTGAAAATGACATTGGGGAAATCCGGTGTCAAAAAAGAAGTTCTTGAAGAGAAATTTGGTGGCGACAAAAACAAATTTATCCCAACCGATATTGGCGAAGTTGTGAATGATTTCCTGACCAACAATTTTGCTGAGATCCTGGATTACGGTTTCACAGCAAGAGTGGAGGAAAGTTTTGATCACATTGCAAACGGCGATCAGAAATGGAAGGAGATGATGACGGATTTCTACTCCAAATTCCATCCGAGGATTGAAGATGTGGAGGAAAATGCAGACCGAGCGAATGGTGAAAGAATCCTTGGCGTAGATCCAAAATCCGGTAAAAACGTCCACGCAAGAATTGGAAGATTCGGACCGATGATCCAGATTGGTGAGCAGGATGATGAGGAGAAGCCAATCTTCGCGTCATTGATGGCGCATCAGAATATCGCGACCATCACTTTGGAAGACGCTTTGGAAGTGTTCAGGCTACCTTTCGATTTGAAAGAAGTGGACGGACAACCAGTTGCTGTCGGCGTTGGAAGATTCGGCCCTTATGTGAAATGGGGCGAGACCTACATCAGCATTCCGAAAGGTGAAGATCCGCTTTCTGTAGATCAAAACCGTGCTGAGGAAATCATCAATGAAAAGAAAGTGGCAGACGCGCCAATCGCAAGCTACAAAGGCGAACCAGTTACGAAAGGAACCGGAAGATTCGGACCTTTTATTAAATATAAAAGTATCTTTATCAACGTTCCGAAACGTTATAACTTCGATAATCTGTCTCAAAGCGATATCAATGAATTGATTGATGCGAAATTGGAGAAAGAGGCCAACCGTTACATCCAGCATTGGGAAGCGGAAAAGATCTCTATCGAGAATGCGAGATGGGGACCAATCGTAAAACACGGCAAGAACATCCACAAAATCCCGAAAAAGAAGGATGACACCAAATACGAAGCAGACGAACTAAAAGACGTTTCCCTGGATGAGGTGAAAAAATGGATCACAGCACAGGACCCAAAAGCCTTCGTTGAGAAAAAGAAACCTGCAGCCAAAAAAGCTACGACAGCTAAAAAACCTGCTGCGAAGAAAGCACCGGCAAAGAAACCTGCTGCTAAGAAGTAAGAGTTTTTAGACTTAAAATATTAAACCCCTTTTGATGATTTCAAGAGGGGTTTTGTGTTTATTAAATTAAGTGGAGATACGAACGTGACGCTTGCACCAGCAAGGGATGTAAAAGCTAGACAAAATAAACTTAACTCTTTAAGAAAGTTAACCATTCTTCTAATAAATACCTAATATCAACTAATGGAAAGGTATACGGTCTATCGTCAATCCTAAAACTTGGATATTCAATATACAATTCTATATGTTCTAATACCATAGATTCATAAGTTGTCCAATTAGGATCAGGTGTAGTATCTAAATATGAATTTATTTCTCTTAACAAAAATTCTGTACTAAAAACATCTAAATAATTTAAGAATTGTAAATCATTATTTTGATCTACAATACCATCTTTTCGGATACAGCTATAACTTTTAACACCATTAATAGTCAATTTATTGAATTCTAAACCATATTGTTCTTTTATACCCATATTGCAATTTTATTGTATAAATAATAAATTTAAATATTTGTTAACTACTGCGTTATATATTAAATCTATATCCCGCTGCGCAAAGTCTACTGACTTTGAGCATATTTCACTCATGTTTCTCAATTAGACAGCTGCGCAAAGTCACCCGACTTTGAGTAATCAGAAATTCACTCATCATAATTATTATACTTCCAAAATTCATTTCTTTTGGTAACATCAATGATTGGATTATCCGCCAATTCAACTTGTAACAATCCTTTGCCTGTCACGTAATTGCTGGCCGAAGAATAGATGTAGTGTTGCGCTTTTTCTACAAGACCTGCCCTTATTGGATTTAGGTGAATGTAATTGAGTTTGTCCCACATAAAAGGTAAAGTGTATATTTCTTCTGCGTGATTGCCATACTGCCAGAACTGGTAATTTTTATTTCTGCTGTGGCTTTCTGTGGCTTTTTTAAATAAGTCCAGCATCCATTCTCTTCTGCTTTCGGGTTCTGCCTGTATGGCTTCTACAATATTCTTGCTGGTAAACTTTTTAAAATCTCTGACCAAATCTGATAATTTGCCATCTTTGGACTGCACTATCAGATGAATATGGTTGCTCATAATGACATAGCCAAACAAAACCATTCCTTTCTCTCTGATACAATAATCCAGTGAAGAAATCACTAGGTCCCTGTAAACCTTTCTTGTGAAAACATCCACCCAGTCTACCACTGTGCAAGTAATGAAGTGTGGTCTTTCCTGATCTTTTATTGTGTAGCCTTCTTTCATTTGTTTTTTATTGTTGTGTTATTGCTCAAAGTTAGGAGACTTGAACGGTGGTTGCTCAAAGTCAGGAGACTTTGCGCAGCGGGAAAGGATTAATAAAACGCAAAAATATCCTTTGCTACACCTTTTGCCAAGTTTTCCGACCAGTCAATTATGTCCTCATAATGGATTGATAATACTTTTTCCGTCGTTGTAAAGTCTAAAAATCTGTGGCCAAAATATGGAAATATTTTTGAGCTTTTTGCAAGCTTTTCTGGACTGTATGAAAATGCAGTTTTAATTTGTTCCTTAATAATTGCTATATCTTCAGGATACGAGTAAAATGTTGGGTGAAATGAAGGTTTTCCTTCTCCACCATTCACATTAATTCCAGCTTTATTCAAGCCATTCATGGTGAGATAAAAATTTCTCAGACTTTGGGGAAATTTTAAGCTTACTAATTTTTGAAAATCTTCTAATTCCCTTTCGGACAATCCTTTTCGCCAAATTGTGCCTTCTTGGATCTGATATCCCCAGCATAAGTCAAGTTGTTTCTTGTGCCAATATGCTTCGCTTTTTTGCTTGATGAGCTCAAAACTTTCAATCGAATTTTCCAGTTTATTATATTCTTTTTTGGTCATACTTACTAATTGGATAATAAAATTTTACGGAAACCCGCTGCGCAAAGTCTCCCGACTTTGAGCGAAGTACAATCACCACATCCCAAATATACCACAATTCCCAATCCACCCAAAAACAGTCAAAAACCACCCTTCCACACTCGCCATCCAGTCTCCGAGACTCAAAAACGAGTCTTTTATACTGGAATTCGACTCTTTTTTAATCGTCGTTGAGTCTTTCGTACTGGAATTTGAGTCTTTTATACTCAAAAACGACTCTTTTATACTGGTTGATGAGTGTAAAAGAGTCGTTTAGGTCATTTAAGAGTTGATTTTACTCGGTGTCAGGTTTCTTTTTGTAGCCTTTTCTGGTAAATCTTGAGCTGAGGTCTTCGTAGATGGGGGTTGCCGTCGCTACGCCTTTGTTGGAGGCTTCTTTCACAGAACCGTAATAGAGTAGGGCCGCCAATAGTGCCTCGTTGCCGGCAATGGTGATGGTGTCGCTGAGGTCTGATGTTAGTTGATCCGCCAGATTGCGCAGTGGCGAGAGTCCTGTAACCACCGCTTCATCTTTTAGAAACTCAGGCTGATCCATGTAACTGGGCGCAAATTCCGGATTGGTGTCCGTGTAGTCTTTTACTTTCTGCACTGTGGCTACCGTTTTGTCGCCCATTTTGAAAATTGATTTTTGTTCGCCCGGCGCCAAGGCTTGTAAATACGGGGCAAGCAGGGTTTTAACGGATTGTAATTTTTCTGTAGCATCTGCAAGAACTGCAGCAGGAATCTCTACACTGATTTGATTTTTTGTGCTCATCGTTTGTGAATTTAATTTATTAAACGGTTAAAACTAATAAATTAAAATATACGATTGTGATTTATTTTAAATTGTTTTTCAACAATATAGTCTGTTTTGGGGTTTTGTTTTTCGAAATTTAGTTCTACGCCTTGTTTTTCCTTGCGTTTAACAATCGCAAGGGCAAACAAGGATTTTTTAATCAATACTTTTTTCTAAAGAGAAACAAAGGCATTAATATTAAGAAAGTAAAACAGAAATTGAAATCTGTCACAACGGTATACTTTCGGAGGTTCCAAATCAAGCCGAAACCGCAGGACACTATTTATAACGACTTCCATTAACTTAGCTCAAAATCAAAGTCATGAACACACCAAAATCTATCACCCGCAAAGACTTTTTACAGACCTCAGCTTTAGGAATCGCTGCCGTAGTTTTTGGGACTTCATTCACCAAATCATTTGATTTTTCCGAGAAGCCTTACTTTAATTTAAAACCCATCGGAAGACAGTTTTCTCTCGATGGCTACTACATCTGGTGCAGTTCCCCAATTTGGGGCGACGATGGCAAAGTCCACCTGTTCTACTCCCGCTGGAAGAAGGAAAAAGGAATGGGCGGCTGGCTCAACGGCTCCGAGATCTGCCGCGCAGAAGCCGATTCACCTTTCGCAGAATTTCAGCACAAGCAAGTGATCCTTGCGCCAAGAGGCGAAGGGTTTTGGGACGCCACCACTTGCCACAATCCTTTAATCAAGAAAGTGGACGGCCAATATTTACTCTTTTTTATGGGCAATTCCAACGGTAAAACCAATACCAAACGCATCGGACTGGCGACTTCAAAAACTATCGACGGCGAGTGGGCGAGACCGGATCAACCTCTATTGCTTCCCGGAAAAGAAGGCGACTGGGACGACCATTGCACCACCAATCCTGCTTTCGTGAAAGGCAACGACGGCCAATACTGGCTGTTCTACAAATCCTGGAACACCCACGAATACGAAACTCAGAAAGGTGCCGTCCGCGGCAACCGAAAATACGGTTTGGCAAAATCAGATTCGCCAATGGGGCCGTACACCAAAGTCGCAGAAAATCCCGTCATCGACTTTTCAGATATGCCCAACAACGCCCAACTTGAGGACGCTTTCATCTGGCAACAGCGCGGCAAATACCATATGATAGCCCGCGATATGGGCTTCTACAACCACGAGTATGGCCTGCATCTTTCCACAAAAGACGGCACCCAGTGGACAAAACCCGAGATCGCCTATCTCGAGATGAAACATTACATCACAGAACCCACACCGCCCAAAAACCTCAACCGTTTCGGCAGGCTAGAGCGCCCGATGCTGCTGATGAGCAAAGACGGGACAAAACCGCAGTTCCTCTTCGGAGCCACGCAGGGCGGGGAGTTCGAGACTTCTACGACTTTTGTGTTTGAGATTGTTTAGGAGCCGGGAACCTGCTGTCCACTGTATCTTTTGCTCTTCGTTCCTCATCACAAAAGGATGCCGTTCCCATCAGGGCTATGGGTTTTGTCATAGGCTGAGGTTTTGTCAATAGTCGAAGATTTGTATAATTATCACGGCACTTCGACTCCGCTCAGTGTGACAATTGTAATAATAAATAAGTGTGTTTCCGGATGTCAGGCTGAGCGGCGTCGAAGCCCTTCCGCAAAAAGTTGGAAATCATAAAAAACTAAATGCATTCTGAAGTATTATTAATATTTTTGACCCATCAAAAACCGATAATACGACACCGATGGGCGAAAAACTACAATGGGCAGACTGGAAAAGATTTCCGTGGATCATTTTTTTTACTGCGATTTTTATCTGGATTGCCATTGCCGGTGCCAATTTCTATTACCGGACTCAGGGCGGCTTTACCGGCACAGGTCCGCTTTTCCCGATTTCCGTCATCTATCCCAATCAGTTTTTGTGGACAGGATTTGTCTCCGCGTTTGCGTTTCTCATTACCGGCATTCTGGCCTTCAGATATGCAGACAGGCTCAATGTTTATCTCCTTTTTGCAGTGGCCGTAGTGCTTGTAATTCTGGGCAATCTCAGCCAGGGCAACTTTGATATTGCTTTTCTGCAACCGTTTTATCTCAAGGGCCGCCAGTATTATGCGGATGCGGTTCAGATTACGGATGGCGCCATTTGGCTCCGGGATTTTACCAGAAATCTGGAACATTTTCAGCTTCACACCAGAACGCATCCGCCGTTTGTGACGCTGCTACACCATTGGATTCTCAGTATCTCAAATATAGAAACCCTGGCTATTTCTTTCTTTGCAATCGGTTGTCTTTCTTTTCCGTTGTTTTATCAGATCCTGGTTTACCTGGGTTTTACAGAAGAAAGACGCAAATGGATGCTGCTTCTTTTTGCGGTCCTTCCGTCTGTCAATATCTATCTTCTGGTATCCATAGATGCTTTGGTACTGACGTCTACTCTTGTTTTTCTACTCGGATTTGCAAGGATATTCCATCAGAACAGAATAGATGTCTGTTCTTTCCTCCTGATTCTATCGGGGCTGCTGCTCACGAATCTCATTACATTTTCCGGCTTGTTCCTTTTTGCATTCTGTGGCTTTTTCAGCTTGTACTTTGCGGTGAAAGGAAAATGGAATTTCGTCTGGCTCAGCGTTATGGTGACAGTGCTCTTCGTACTGACATTTTTGCTTATAAAATCCGCCACCGGTTACAGCCATCTTGACACATTTTTGCAGGCCTCGCATTCAGAAAATCCGGATGGTTTCAGGCTGCTGCACCAGCCTTTTGTCTATTTTATGACCAGACTGGAGGATATTGGGGAGATCTTTCTTTTTCTTTCTTTTGGCTTTTTAGCGGTATTTTTTTCAAAGAAATACGGCACCGAGGTATTGGGAGATCCGAATACCGGGATTCTGTTTTTCTCTGCTGTGACCGCTATTTCTGCAATGCTGCTGACCGGTGCGTACGGTACAGGCGAGACTGCGCGGGCTTGTCTGTTTCTTGTGCCCTATTTTCTGATCATGCTGAAGGATGTTAATAGTCAGCAATTCAGGATGTTATTTTATCTCTGCACTTTCCAGACCTTCGGAATGCAGATGATCGGTAATTTTTATTGGTAAATAACCAAGGATAATCTTATTTGTTTATTAAATTTGTATCATATTCAACATATGGTTGTTTATTGGTATGGTAATTGACGAAATTAAGATTAATCACTTGTTCTATAATTTAACGATAAAATTTTAACCTAAAAGCCTATGTCTTGTTTTTCTTATCTAGATGACTCCGACAAAAACACAAAAACAATGACGAAAATTTACACAGCATCCTTGTTGTTCTGTGTATTTCTTTTTTACGGCCAAAGCCACACCGGTAAGTTAGCTGCAGATTCAGCATCTGCTAAAGACTATACAATGGCTCCCAACAGTTACATTTTCGATATCAATGATGCGATTGCCGAAAACAGAGCAGGGCTTATCATTCCTGTGGCAAAAGCATATGAGATGTGGCGCAGAAGTGAATATCTCAGAAGTGCCGACAGTGTTTCTACACCTATTCCCGCAGGAACGCAGTCTGCAGACGTCTTTTGGGAAGACAATCCGGGACTTGTCAAAAATATTACTTTAATCCAGGGGTCACAGCCTGATTCTACCAAATTAAAAGTCTTCATAGACAAAGTCAAAGGCAAGGGAAACGCGGTAGTTTCCTTCAAGGTAAATGGGACCATTTACTGGAGCTGGCATATCTGGGTGACAGACAATCCTGAAGATGGCGTGACCTATGCCCAGGGTTTTGAAACAGACCTCAACGGCAGCCTTTTCGAACCGCAGTATATGGATAGGAATCTTGGCGCTACCAACGCTACATTTCTGGGGAATGACTGGAACAAATCGGGTGGACTGATGTATCAGTGGGGCAGGAAGGATCCTATACCACCATTGCTTTACAAGGACGGGACTTTTTATGAAGTTCAGGGATCTGCAGGTAATCTCCGCCATTCCAGTGCGGTAAGCGGACTCAATTCCTCAAAAATTAAAATGATTAAAAGGGGAACAGGAACCGGCAATGTCACAGGATCCGATTTCATTAATGATAATATAAGGTACACAGTGACGCATCCGGTAGATTATATCATCCATACCGATGGTGCGGCAACGTGGTTTTCCAATCAGCAGTATAAAGTGCCTCATAATGATGTGCGTCTTATAGAAAGCTGGGACTTGTGGAGTGATAACCGTAGAGGAAAATACAGCAATGCAAATTCCAGCGATATGGCAATAGCCGATGACAGCAAATCTTACGAAGTGAAATCATCGTTCGATCCGTGTCCTGATGGCTGGAGAATCCCTTCAAACTATACCAGTGCGGGAATTAATAATAATCTCAATCCATTCGGGCGAAAGAATAGTGGTTTGAATGACGACAATACGCCGAGCAGTACTTTTCTTCCGGATGCTGTCAACAGCAATCTTGCCGGAATCAAAGTTTATCCAGGTTTAGGGATGGATTTTTCGGTGAGTACGGCGGACAGGAATATCGGTGTGATGCCAATGCCTGGCAATTATGAGTATTATGCCAGTTCGCAACAGGCTATTTATCAGGATCACGAGGCAGACGGCGGCCTGATTTCTGCGACTTACGGTACTGTTGAAAATGGCGGAATATCAGGCTACAGAGGGCTTTTGCTGATCAGTGATCCCTTCCAGATGGATTACAGAACAGGACGCAATGTAATTGTGGTGAATAACCTTGGAACCACAAGCAACAGTGCTGCGGTAAGATGTATGAAAGATCCAAATGTGGCTTTGGCGAACTATGATTTTGCCACAGAATATTTTTCAGGTTCGCAGAGTTTTGATATTGAAAATTACAAAACGTGGAGTGAGGATCCCAACAGTTTTATTGTGCTGACAAATACCCCGAATGTGGGAGACAGGATTGTTGGTATCAATCTGCGAAAAGCCTACGCTATGCAGCGTCTTTACCTGACTGAAAATAATGCTGCGCCATCCGGTTCCGTAAAAACGGCCAGCATCCAATGGACTTCCAATACAAACCTTATTAAAAGTTATCAGATCATCGACGGTGGAGAATCGGAATCTGTGCTGCGGGTAACACTTAATCCAAATCAGACCGGAAATGCAGTGCTGGCATTTCATTTAGGAAATAGTGGCGTCTGGGGAACAGGGAATCCGGACAAGATTATGTGGAGCTGGCACATTTGGGCGCCTCAGTCTTCCATTGAAGAAACAACTTATACTACAGAAAATGCAGAAAATGGAGGTATTATTTCCGTCAGCAATCCCAATTTTGTAAACCCAACCAAAAGTGGATCGCCGCCACTCAAAACAACCTTTATGGATCGGAATCTTGGCGCGGTTACCAGTTTTCCGAATGCCGACGGATTTGGTGCGACCGCCATTGTAAATGATCCCAATATCAGGAATTCCGGTGGTTTGCATTACCAATGGGGCAGGAAAGATCCGATTCCGCCATTTTATACGCCTGGCGGTGTGGCTGCTGCTCCGGTTTACAAACAAATCAGCTATACTAACGGTGTTATAGGCTATGGCAGTGCTGTAAACGATGCGTTTTATACGGCCAACTTCACGCAGGAATATAACACTTATTCATCCTCCGCAGGTGTCTTGAGTAATGATACCAAAGCTGAAAGAAACAGAAAAATCACAAAATTCTCGGTGGAATCGCCTTTTACGTTTCTTTACCACAACAGGTCCAATGCCGAAATTGCTTTTCTGAATGCCGGTACAGTCCAGGCCAAATCTCTACAGATTAAAGACTGGATCAGTCCGGCTGGAGATGTGGGAAATGCGTCTGACCGTTGGGGTCACGCGACGGAGAAATCGCCTTATGATCCTTGCCCGGACGGTTGGCGGGTTCCCGATACTTTTGGAACCAATCTTTTAAGTGGGAAGGATAAGGGCAGCTCGCCGTGGTTTTTTAATAACTATAAAAAAAGCGGCAGTTATGCAGATTATGGTTTTTCTCAGGCCTTCCCTTTTAGTCTGAAAGGTGCTAAAGCCAATAATAACAGCCAGACGGAAAAACTATACCCGGGAAAATTTGTCAAGAAATATGCAGCACCGGCAGCTACCGTTGGTTGGGAGTTTAATTTCGACGGCAGTTTATTTAACATCGGAAATTTTGGTAATACAGGCGTTCGCGGCAGATTGGGAGGTAATGACTGGTTTGACAGATATGATCTTTCCAATCCCAACTACAGATTTGTAAACGGATTGTGGACCGCATCTATGGGAGATCTGCAGTCAGGCTATGCTATAGCTCTGGAGATGAGCAGTTATAATACTACAAACGGAGCAGTTTCTACGGCTATTGGGTACTATCCTCAGGCTGCGATGGGTGTACGTTGTGCCAAGGATTTGCCGCGGTACATCATAAGCTCCAATGCGATGCCGGAGAATGGTGATGTAACACTGGGTATCAACGTTTCCCAGGTAAAATCTGACATTCTACTGTTCCCGAATCCTACTTCCGGTGAAGTCTTTGTTAATAAAAAAGTAAAGTATTTTAAATTGTTTGATCTGTCTGGAAAGATGCTCCAGAATCAGGAAAGGAAACAGGCTATCAACATGGCCCCATTGCCGGACGGCGAATACATCATCATTTTAACAACTGACGAAGGCGAAACAGTCTCTAAGAAAATCATCAAGAAATAAAAAATTTCTTATCGATTTCAAATTCATCTCCGCTCTATTTTGGGCGGAGATGAATTTCTTATTTGATTATCAATTGACATAAATCCTCTCATATTTGTAAGAGATTGAAATGCGAATTTTCACTATTAATGGCTTTTTGAATGCTTTGTTTGGCATAATAGTGAATTTAAAATAGAGAAATTGAATCTGTTTGTATATTTTGTTATATTTGTGGAAACATACAAATGATGAAATTAAACACTGCAGATCTACTGTCAGGTGCTTTTAGTGCACTTTGGCAAATTAAACAAGTCGCTTTTCTAAACGGCGCACAATTCCAAACAATTCCTCCTAACATCATCCCGAAGAGATTTGGATTTTTTAAAAATTTAAGTTAGTCTTCAACGGCTTTCTTCTGCTATTTCTATTCTAAAAATCCGAATTTTTATGCTCAACAATCTTACCGGATTGCGCTTTTACGCTGCAATGTGGGTTTTCTTATATCATTTTTTCCCGGTTTATACAACATTGTCTAAAGTTCAATTTTTCGAAATAGGGTATCTGGGAGTGGATGTTTTTTTTGTCCTTAGCGGGTTTATTTTGACCTATGTTTATTATAATAAATTTTTCTTCAACAAAGTAACCGGAAGAGATTACTGGAATTTTATTGTAAAAAGATTCGCAAAAATATATCCGCTGCATTTTGTAATAACTTTAATCTTTATTCCTTTCTCTTGTGTTGGAAAGTATCTTTTTCACCAAGATTCAATTCATCTATATTTTAATGCATTGCTTCAAAATTTTTTGATGATTCATTCTTGGTCTACAACTCAATATTTGTCATGGAATTTCCCGTCGTGGAGTATCTCTGCCGAATGGTTTGCTTATTTGTTTCTATTTGTACCGTTGTCATTTATCTATAAATTCAATAAAATATTCTTTCTTTCATTTGCTGGTCTGGTCGTTTGTGCTTTTATTTGTTATTGGGTCAGCATACCGGACTTTACTGTTGACAGATATACGATGAATGGTCTACCTAGAATTATTCCGGAATTTATCATTGGTGTTTTAACGGGATTAATAAAAATTAAATTTAATCTAAGTAAACGCAAAGCTTCGTTGGTCTGTATTTTTAGTTTATTATTTTTATTTATATCATTTTACTTTGATTTCTATTTTCATCAGTTATGTGTTATTGGTTTTGCAGTGGTGATTTTAGGACTGTCTTATAAAACATATTTTGATGGCTTTTTCAGTTCCAGGCAGTTGATATATCTTGGTAATATATCCTTTGCCTTTTACCTCACACAGTTTTTGAGTTTGATTATTTATGAACAGTTATTCAGGATTCTATTTAATTTGTTAGAATCTGACTATGTATTGATCTTGCAATTTTCTATGGCTTTTTCAATTAATTTTATTTTTGCGGCGTTAGCATATAAGTATTTTGAAGAGCCAATGAGAGTGCTGCTTGTAAAAAAATTAATAAAATTACAAAACCGCAAGGCATAGAGAAATGATTCTTCAACTCGATCTAAAAACAGCTTATTTTCCCTAAATGCTGAAAATAAAATTATCTTTGTCAAATCTAATTCCCATTTAATAGAATTTAATGGTATTCTTACATCCGGTTTTTACAATTCTTCTTGTTTTTCTCGTCATCTACAGCTTTTATGAAGTGTACGGGAACGATAAAAAAACCGCACCCGGACTGCTGTGGGCTTTAGGGATTTATATGATCCTTGTAATAGGACTTAGGAACTTTGTAGGGGCAGATTATCCTATTTACCTGAGTATGTATTCGGAATATTTTCCCACTATCGACTATTCCCAGTTGGTAGACAAGTTGCTGTTACGGGATTCCAAGCTGGACATAGAGTGGCTCTATGTGTTCCTGAATAAAATAGTTCACGAGACAGGCGGCCCTTTCTATCTTTTCACTCTGGTAAGTGCTATTTTAAGTATTGGTGGTAAGTTTATATTTTTCAGTAAAAACTCAAAGTATCCTGTATTTGCAGTTCTAATATTTCTGATTCCCGCCTATTTCATTGCAGACAGTGGTCATATGAGACAGGCTTTGGGGATGACGGTATGTGTTCTGTCTTTCAGATTCATCAAAGAAAGGAAAGTCTGGTGGTATCTGTTATGTATCTATCTGGCTTTCGGATTCCACAAATCTGCCATTATCTTTTTGCCGGCCTATTGGCTTGCCGTGATTCCTATGAACTCCAGCAGGATCTTTTACGCCATTATGTTCTGCGTGATTCTGTCGCCGTTTCAGGTTTATAATGCATTTTCTTCCTTTCTGGAGACGCTGAATGTTCAGGACGTATCAAACGGATTCAACGGTTATGTGAGTTATGAAGCCAAATCTTCCAGTTTTATGGACGGCTTGGTTTTGATGTTCAGCTTTATTCTCATTACTTATGACAAGGTCACCTGCGAGAAGATTTATTACTATGAGTATATGCGCAATATCCTTGTGGCAGGCGTTTGTCTTTATTTTATTATGCGGAGCAATCCCGTATTTTCCACCAGGCTTGTAGGTCCGTATCTGGGCTTTGCCCCGCTTGTAATTACCGCTATCGTCTACTCTGTGGAGATCAATACCAAGAGAATGCTGCACCTGTTTTTTGTTTCGTTTATGATCTTCTACTATTTCGTTTTTGCAAAGTATCAGGGCGTAGCAGGGAGTTTCACGCCGGAGAGATACCACAATATTTTATGGCTAAAACAATAATGATTTGATGAAAAAACTACATATTCTATTTCTGGCCGTTCTTATATTGATTATACTGATTTTGTACAATATTCTGGCAGTTACAATTTTCGCCGGTCGGTATATCTATCCGTTGGATGATGCGTATATCCATCTTTCTATGGCTAAGAATTTTGCGGAATCCAGCGTTTGGGGGATTACGCAGTACGAGTTTTCGTCTACAACTTCGTCTCCGCTTTTTACTTTTTTATTAGCTATTTTGATCAAGGTTTTTGGCAATTGGGAATACATTCCGCTTGTCGCAAATAGCATTGCTGCAGCCTTTTTGATATGGATTTCGCACAATTATCTTAAAAATTTTTCTAAGGTGACGTACGCCATTTTCCTCTCTGCCATTGTCTTGTTGATGCCGCTTCATCTGATGATTATGACCGGAATGGAGCACGTCTTCCATACATTGGCAATGGTTTTGACGTTGCTCGCCTTTCAAAAATATCTCAAAAATGAAACCCCGCGAAGTTTTTCAAATCTGGCATTGCTGGCAATAATTGCAACGGGTTTCCGGTACGAAAGTCTGTTTTTCATATTTTTTATGTGTGTTTATCTTTTCTTTATTAAAAAGGAATATGTCAAAAGTGTCGCATTAGGATTATTTGCCATTACGCCAGTTCTGGTCTATGGCTGGATTTCTGTAGATCACGGATCTTTTTTTCTGCCCAATTCATTGATTTTGAAAGGAAATACCAACGACGGAATCATCGGATTTCTAACCAGAGTTGCCGGGAATGCCTACCGCGGCATATCGGTTCTGGTACTACTTTTAATACTGTTGATTCAGATTTTTATCAAATCGAAAAATCAAAAAGTATTCTATGATAAAATCACTAATAATGCAATCCCGATTATCGTTTTCTGTGGTTTTACAGTTCATCTCTTGTTTGCTAATTTCGGCTGGCTCATCCGCTATGAAGCGTATTTGGTTATCCTGATTTTATTTGCAGTAGCACCATTTGCCGATGAGGTATTTCAAAAGAAAGTCGGAAATCAGATATTGAAATATGCGATTTTTGTATTGTTATTAATCACATTTTCGATAAGGTTTGTTCCGATGCTCAAAAATCAGCCTGTAGCGTCCAAAAATATTTATGATCAGCAAATTCAGCTTGCTGATTTCCTTCATAAATATTACAGAAATGCCAAAGTTGTAGCGAATGATATTGGCGCGATTACTTACTTTAATAATATACATTTGCTCGATACTTACGGGCTGGGAAGCATAGAAGTCGCAAAACTCAGAAAGGAAGATCACGGCAAATTTACAGACAACAAAAAACTTCAGACTTACGTTTACAACACCGCAAAGTTGGAGGATTTTGAGGTGGCTTTGGTGTTTGATGAATGGGTGAAAATGCCCGACTATTTTACAAAAGTAGGGACTTTGACCATCCAGAACAATTATATGTCTGGTGGAGCCACGGTTTCCTTCTATTCCATCAAAAAAGAAAATACAGATAAATTAAGAAATCAATTGGTTGAGTTCTCCAGAGAAACGCCAAAAGATGTCATCATTAAAATTATAAAATAGAATCAATGAACTTCGAAGATTTTATTATTCCACCGAGAAAAATCCGAACAGAAAGTTGGCAGATCGGAGACAGAATTACCAGTGATATCAAGGAAGACAGCATTGTTTTACTCTTTGTTTCAGATTACCGCGGGGCAAATGGCGACGCCGAAAGCCAGGAGTTCTCACAGATCAGAAGGGAGTTTTACAAGCTTTCTCAATTGGATTTTGATATCCCTATCGTAGATCTGGGCGATCTGGTTTCCGGAAAAACGCCTCAGGATTCCCATTACATTCTGCAGGAAGTCCTGTCTGCATGCCATTACAAGAACGCTGTTCCCATCATCGTTGGCGGAAGCAATGACTTTGCGCTTTCTCTTTTTTCTGCGCTCAGTTTTCATCAGAAAGAAATCAGTTATACCCAGATCAGCAATGTGGTCTCGTTGAAACAGGACGATGAGATCCACGAGTCTACATTCCTGAGCAAAATACTGGGTTCCAAAAATTTCTCGATTAAAAATTACCACCACCTTGGTTATCAGAAGCATCTGAACGAATCGGATTCGGTAAAGCTGATCAAGGAAGTTCAGTTCGATATCATCCGTCTGGCAGAAATGATGAACTCTACCGAGAAGACCGAGCCTTATTTCAGGAAAGCAGACCTGGTGACGGTCAATTGCGACGCTGTGGAGAGTTTTGGCGAGGCGTTTTCTGTCAATCCGCAGGTCAATGGCCTCAATAAAAGAGAAATCTGCGCTTATATGAAAGAAATCGGACTTGGTGAAAAGCTGAAGTCTGTCGGTATTTTCAATTATAACATCTATTCCGATTCCCAGCTCAACCATCAGCTTTTGGCGCAAATGATTTGGTATATGGTAGAAGGAATCAATATTCAGAGATCGCACCCGAAAGAGAAATCTTTTGAGACTTTTTTTGTTTTGATTAATGATGAGCAGTACGCGTTCAAACGAGATGTTTTCAGCAATCTCTGGTACTTTGGTGAGGACGAAAATATTGATAATTGCATCCCGTGTTCCAAGTCGGATTTTGAGGAGGCCAAAAGAGGATTTTTAAGTGCGAGATTTACAAGATTTTAAACCATGAATTCTGATTTCCCTGTCAAAGTTTCTGTCATCGTCCCGGTTTATAATGTAGAATTATATCTGGAAAAATGCCTGTTGTCATTGGTAAGTCAGACTTTGCAGGCGATAGAAATTGTAGTCGTAAATGACGGCAGCACAGATAGTTCTCAGCAAATTATTGAAGATTTTCAAAAAAAATACCCTGAAAAGATTTTTGGATTTACGAAAGAAAACGGCGGTCTCAGCGACGCCAGAAATTTCGGGATAGATCACGCAAAAGGGCAGTACATCGGCTTTGTAGACAGCGATGATTATGTTTCGCAAACCATGTTTGAAGAGATGTACCATCTTGCAGAAAAACACAGCGCAGAAATGGTCATCTGCAACCTTCAGAAAGTAAACGAGCAGGGAACCGTAACCCAGAAACTGACGCAGCTTCCTGGTTTTCCGGAGAAGATTGTCTTGGGAGATCATCTCTCGGTTTTCTCAGATATTTCTTATTTTGCCTGTAACAAACTCTTCAGCAACGTATTGTTTGAGGGGAAAAGATTCAAAAAAGGAATCCATTTTGAGGATATAGAGCTGATCCCGCAGCTTTTGCTGGAGTGTCACATATTATCATTCACGCCGGCATTTCATTATCAGTATCTGGAGAGGCAGGATTCTATCAGCAAGAGCCACACGATAAAAGGTCTGGATATTCTGAATGCCGTAGAAACGGTTGGGAAAACCTTTGAAAATAGCAGATTTTCAGGACACAAAACTGCCTTGAAAAATTTCCAGATTCTGGAAGGCGTTTATACATTTCTGGCCTATCTCGCATTCGTACAAGACGATAGGGATTTTTATACGATGTCTACCAAACTGGATGATTTTATGTTAAGTAAAGGCCTGACAACTAAAGAAATCTTGCTATTTAATCGATTTGATAGGAATTATCTGTTATCTTTGCCACTGAAAAAAAAATTATATTACCTCTTGTACTTTTTCGGTTTCAAGAGGCTTATCCGGAAATTATTAAGTAGAAATTGAAATCCAGAAATCAGACACAAATGAATAATTTCCAAGTTTTTCTAGAAAGTTACGGAATTTCTTTTTTCTATTTCAAGATGATCCTGGGATTCACTTTTTCGTTTCTTATCACTTATCTTTCTATTCCGACTATCATCAGGATTTCCCGCCGGAAAAATCTGATGGATGAGCCGGGAGCAAGGAGTTCCCACCTCAAAAAGATTCCCAACCTTGGCGGTATTGCTGTTTTCTTCTCTTTGGGCGTTTGCGCACCAATCTTTGCATACGAGCTTTTTGACCGATACAAATTTCTTTTCGCATCCTTTATCATCTTGTACTTTGTTGGTATTATGGATGATATTATGGTTCTGCGTGCCTACAAAAAGTTGGTTGCCCAGATATTGGTCTCTACGCTGATGGTAGTGGGTTCCGATGTGCGCATCCGAAATCTTTTCGGGGTTTTTGGCGTCTATGAAATCAACTATTATGTAAGCGTCATTTTCAGTGTGATGACTTTTATTATCCTGATCAATGCCTTCAACCTTATTGACGGTATAGACGGTCTGGCAGGCAGTTATACCATTGTAACAAGTGCGCTTTTTGGCATCAGCTTTTTCCGTTTGGGAGAGCATAATGATCCTCTGGTGGTACTCTGTGCCATCATTATTGCGGCATCGCTGGGCTTCTTGTTTTATAATCTTTCCGAGAAGAGGAGTACCAAGATTTTCATGGGAGACACGGGTTCTATGATACTCGGTTTCCTGTTATCATTCACTTGTGTGTCTTTTATAGATATCTTCATTGCGAAAAAGGATGATGTATTTTACCACCTGCAGGCGGCACCGGTGATTGCCGTAGCGATTTTAATCCTTCCCATCGTGGACACGATTACGGTGATTATTACCAGAATCTACCACGGGAAATCTGTACTTTCTGCAGACAAGAATCACATCCACCACAAATTGCTTAATCTTGGCCTCTCTCACAAGAGGTCTACAGCGTATATTATTATTTATTTTCTTCTCATCATTGCCGTAGCTTATTTTTTGAGACATCTGAACGTCAATTATCTGTTGGGAATTATTATGATGCTGGGCTTTTTGGGCGCATACCTGCCCATATTTTTATTAAAGTTTAAAAAAGATTAAATATTCATATTTTTACAAAAAAAACATTGATGAAAAAACGTTATTTATTTAACATAATTTTGCTTTTTACGATCTGCAGTATTTCTTCCTGTATCTCGCAAAAGGATGTCCGCTATCTCCAGCCCAGTGAAAGTCTTACAATAGACGAGGAAGGTCTTGTGCCTTACAATGTCCCGGAATACAGGATTACGAAAGGCGATATTTTAACCCTAAATGTGGTGACCACACCAAAAGGTGATGCTGCCCAGTTTTACTCTTCTCTTAATGCTTCAGCAGCAAACGGTGGCAGCTCCGCCGCTGCGACAGGAGGTGCTACTACGGGCGGCTCCGGCTCCGGCACAGGCGGTAATCCGACTTTCTATTTCAACGGTTTGAAAGTAGATTCCAACGGTGATGTCAATGTCTTCGGTATTGGCTATGTAAAAGCTGAAGGCCGTACAGTAGAAGATATGACCAAGGAAATACAGACACGCGTCAATGAGAATTTTTTGCAGGGAAAGGCAGAAGCACGGCTCAATCTTGACGGCATCAGATATTATATTCTCGGCGATATGGAAAGTGTGGGGATTACGGGCGAAAAAACAGCGTACGTTACCCAGCTCAATATCATGCAGGCTCTTGCTATGAATGGAGGTCTGAATCGTACAGTAGACCGGAAAAGCATTACAATCCACCGGAAATATCCGGAAGGCATCAAAACTGCAAAACTGGATTTGACCAGAGAAGATGCCATGAACTCGCCTTACTATTGGCTGCAGAATGGTGATATTATTTATCTCAATACCAACGGCAAAAGTATCAATGGATTTGGGAAAGAGCCTCTGCAGACATTGACAACAGGTGTATCATTGATTACAACCGTTATGTCTATCTATCTAATTATTACCAGATTATAATGATTCCCGATAAAAATAACAACACACAGGATTCTCAAAACGTTGAGAAAATGGGCTCATTCAGTCTGTTCGATCCACTGCATTTTGTGCAGCGTGTCCTTCGGAACTGGTACTGGTTCGTCCTTCTGGGATTTTTAGGTTACTGTATTTCCTACGTTTACAGCAAGTATTACGCGCAACGCGTTTATGCTTCTAGCTTGTCACTGAGTATATCAAACAGCACTGCCAGCTATTTTACACCCAACCAGTCTATTAACTTCATCTGGGGACAGGGCGGGAATCAGGACGGTGTCTATTTGAAGAAGATTTTATTATCCCGGAGCCATAACGAATATCTGGTAAAAAAGCTCAATCTTATTACCAATTATACTACAAAAGGTCTTATCAAGACAACATATCTGGATCGTGAGGACAGTCCGGTTTTCCTTGAGATTGATAAAAACCACCTTCAGCAGGTGAATTATCCGATCAATATAATGCCGAAGGGTAATAACAATTATGAAATTATCCTGCCGGAGGAAGGTATGTCCCGTAATCTTTACAATTATAATACAGAATCCGTAGAAGCGGTTGGTGCATATAAAAGACCGAAAAACAGAATCATAAAAGTAAACGAATGGTACGAAACGGCGAATCTTAAATTCCGTCTGGTTCCAAACACTGTTCCCAATAATCTTGGGTTACAAAATATTATAGTTACATTAATACCTGTAAACCAGGCTGTTAATGGAATTATTGGAACATTGCTTGTGGACTTTGATAAGGAACTGACCTCGATAATGGTGATTAGTAAATCCGGTTATAATCTCAATGGAACGGTAAATTTCCTTAATAATTCTGTTCAGGAACTGATCAAAAAAAGACTTCTTGATCAGAATACCGTGGATCAGAATACCGTGGTATATCTTAATGACAATCTTACCAAAATAAGGAAAAAGCTGGATTCAAGCGCAACAGTTCTCAACAATCTGAAGATCAACAACAGGCTTTTCGATATGGAAAATATCGACTCCAAAACGCTTTCGAAACTCACTGAGCTGGAAACTCAGAAAGCAGAACTGACGACAAAGATAAAATCTCTGGATAACATCAGATCATCCGTCAATACCAATAATATAGAACGCCTGATCAGTCTTAATCTCGCAGGAATTGAAGACGGCAGTTTCAACGCATCCGTTTCTGAGTTGAAAGCGCTGTATGCAAAAAGACGCGAGATGGCACAGATCTATACGCCCAACTCGGAGCCCATGCGCGAGATCAACAGATTGATCAACGAAGCAAAATCAACGTCACAAAACGGACTGCAGAAGTATTTTCAGGGTTATTATGATAAGCTTTCACTGTTGAATGCAGATATCGGAAAAATAGATCAGGATCTGGTCACTCTTCCTGAGAAGCAGCGGATCTATCTGGATGCTCAGCGTGGCTATAACATCATAGAAAACACCTATAATACGTTGCTAAGCGAGCAGGCAAAGTCTCAGATGCGCGTGGCTACCAATCAAAGCAATCTCAATATTATTGATCCTGCAAAGAATCTCGGGCAGGGTCCTATTGCGCCCGATGTGAAGGCGACGCAGATGCAGATCATTGGCGGTTTGCTGCTATTTCCACTCATCTTCCTTGTTTTGGGAGAATTATTGGATAACAAGATCAGAAATATCAAAG
>Ga0308164_10000730_pt1 | contig 46256 bp, 38 predicted proteins | sample PhyTR2_FD_201031 | JGI IMG/M metagenome (GOLD analysis project Ga0308164, IMG submission 201031) | Phyllosphere microbial communities from UC Gill Tract Community Farm, Albany, California, United States - DLSLT.R2 | ecosystem: Host-associated > Plants > Phyllosphere > Unclassified | place: USA...
ACAACGAAGCGAGAGAGATGACAACAGCGAGACGTGACATGGAATTCATCGAATTGACCTTTCTTGTTGTTATGCATGAGCAAGTCTGGTGCTTGCGCTTCGTGGGAGTCTAACCAAGCCTGACGCGGCAACAGTAACGAAGGGACGCGCGATTGTCACAGGATGGTGACAATTGAAATCCCTGCGCAATCTCTAGCCAAAAGCCACTGCCCAGCGCGTCATTCCGCCGTTCTCGGCAAGTACAAGGTTACCCGCAGCCCCCCGTCACGCAGGTTCTGCAGGCTGACTTCGCCGCCATGACTGTGGGCAATGTTGCGAGCTATCCCAAGGCCGAGGCCATAGCCCTGCTGTTGATTGCCTGCCAGGCGGAAATGCGGTTCGAACACGTGCTCGAGACGCTGCTCGGGAACGCCAGGACCTTCGTCATCGACATGCAGCACGAACGCATGAGCATCGTCCTCGACCTTCAGGTGCGCGCGGTGACCGTATTTGAGTGCGTTATCGATCAGGTTGCCGATGCAGCGCTTGAGCGCCAGCGGTTTGCCTGAATAGGCAGCGTGCGCCTCCCCCTGCTGCGTAACCCGCCCATTGCCATCAGCAAGCAGCCAAGGTTCAACCAGACATTCCAGCAGCGCGTTAAGGTCCACCGGCTCGATATTTTCATGAATATCAGTGTCCTTGACGCACTGCAGCGCGCCTTTGACCAACAACTCCAGCTCGTCCAGATCACGACTGAATTTGCGTTGCAGTTGCTCATCCTCGAGCAGCTCGACCCGCAAGCGCAAACGGGTGATGGGCGTACGTAAATCATGGGAAATGGCACTGAACAACTGCCCCCGCTCGGTCAGGTAGCGACTGATCCGCGTGCGCATGGCATTGAACGCCCGGCTGACCTCGATGACTTCGCTGCCGCCGCCCTCGACCACAGGCTCGACGTCCGCGCCCAGCGACATGTCCCGTGCGGCCCGCGCCAGACGCTTGAGCGGCCTGCTCTGCCAGTGCACCAGCAACCCGATGAACAACAGCAGAAATGCGCTGGTCAGGACAATGAACGAGACCTGTTGAAGAGGCAGCTCCTGCTCCTCCAGCGAGGTGTAGGGCTCGGGCAGCAGCGAGGCGATGTAGAACCACTCGCCAGGCGCCATTTCGATTTGCGTGACCAGCACCGGCGGGTTCACCGGCTCGAGTGTCAGCGCGTAATGCGCCCACGAACGCGGCAGCTCATCGAGTTTGAGGCCGCTGTTGAAAATCCTCAGCTCCTCGGGCCGCGCGAACCATACGGTGATGTCCGGCCCACTACCCAGACGCTGGCGCAGCACCTCGCCCACCACGTCCAGCACCGCCTGCTTGCGAGGGGTGGGCTGCATGATCTGCATGTCCAGCGGGTGATCGTTGAGTGACACCACGAACCGTGTGCCGCCCATACTGCGCAACTGGTCGAGCACCATGGGCCGGTAGGCCAGCGGCAATGAGCGAAAGTAGCTGACACTGGCCGCCATCGAGTACGCCAGGCTGCGCGCACTGGTCACCAGGCCTTCCATCTGCGTGGCACGCAGCTGAGACAGCCAGATCACGCTGGACAGTGCCTGAGCCAGCGAAACCGCCAGCAAGGTCAGCAGCAACATGCGCCCCAGCAACGAGCGCGGCAGCGGCAGGCCGGTTCTCTTCGCGACTGCCCCTGTCGGTTTAATAGCCGTTGCCCGCTTGCGAGTTGACGTTTGCGGCCAGCAGGTAACCACTGCCGCGAATGGTACGGATCAGACGCGGTGACTTGCCGGTGTCGCGCAGACGCTGGCGCAGGCGGCTGACCGCCATGTCGACGATTCGCTCCAGCGGCATCAGCTCACGCCCACGCGTGGCGTTGCCAATGGTGTCACGGTCGAGTATCTGCTGAGGGTTGTCGAGAAACAGTTTAAGCAGTGCGAAGTCGGCGCCGGACAGAATCACCTCCTCGCCGTCACTGTGAAACAGCCGGTGGCTGACCATGTCCAGTCGCCACTCATCAAACAGGATCACGTCGCCACCCGGACGCTCCTGACCGAACTGGGCACGCCGCAACAGCGCCTTGATGCGGGCCTGAAGCTCACGCGGGCTGAATGGCTTGCCGAGGTAATCATCGGCCCCCAGCTCCAGACCGATGACCCGGTCGGCCTCGTCCGAACTGGCGGTCAACATGATGATCGGCACATGCGGCTGACGCGGATGCTGGCGGATCCAGCGACACAGGCTGAAACCGTCTTCATCGGGCAGCATGACGTCAAGGATCAGCAGATCGCTCGGTTCGTCATTGAACGCCCGACGAAAATCCGCGCCATCGCCCACCGTACGCACCTGAAAACCGGCGCGGCTCAGGTAGGTGTCCAGCAACTCGCGAATTTCCTGATCGTCGTCCACCAACAGGATCGATTTACTGACTGGGCTCAAGTTGAAGCGTCCTTGTCTGGCTGTAAATTCTTGTTGTTATGCCATATCGCTCAGATCTGCGCACCAAACGCCTGTTGCAGGGCCACGCCTGAACCCATGAGGCCCGGGTATTCGGCCGTGACCAGCCACACCGGCAAGCCGTTGAAGTAGTCGCTCATGACGCCCTTCTTGGCCATGGCGCGCTTGAACCCGCTGTTGATGAAGAACTCAGTGAAGCGCGGCACCACGCCACCAACGATATAAACCCCGCCGAGGCTGCCCAGAGCCAGCACATGGTTGCCGACCACTCTGCCGAGAAACACGCAGAACTGTTCAAGCACCGCCGCCGCTACCGGGTCACCCGAGAGCGCAGCCGTGGTGATAGCCGCAGGTGATTTGAGCACCGGTTCGATGTCGTCCAGCGCGCAGCTGACCTGATACAGCAACAGCAAGCCCGCACCGCTGAGCACGACTTCGGCGCTGACATGCTCGTGCTCGGCCATCAGCCGTGTCCACAGCAGCGCCTCACGTGCGGTGCCGATGGGCAGATCGGCATGACCGCCCTCACCCGGCAACGCCATCCAGCGATTGCCTTCGAGTTTGATCAGTGTACCGACGCCCAGCCCGGTCCCCGGCCCCACCACTACGCGCGGCCGATCAGGCTTGCCGACGCCGTGGCAGACCGTCAGGTATTCATCGTCCTTGAGCCGGGTCATGCCCAGCGCCATGGCGGTGAAGTCGTTGATCAGCAGCAGTTCATCGACCTGCAGGTCGGCGCAGAACGCCTTGCGGCTCAACTGCCAGTGGCTATTGGTGAACTGGAAAAAATCGCCATCGACCGGCCCGGCCACCGCCAGGCACACATGGCCGATATCACCGCGCTGCAGCTCCAGGTCCTGCAGATAGACTTCAATGGCCTTCTCCGGGCCCGCATAGTCAATGGTCGGGAACACCCGGACAGAATGCAGCGTGTCGTCTTCCCAAATGGCAAAACGTGCATTGGTACCGCCTATATCACCGACCAGGGCCAACTTCACTTAAGCGTCTCCAGACTAGAGGTAAAGGCGCTGGCGCCTTGCTCTGCGGAGCTGAGGGCCATGCGCATGAATCCAAAAAGCTCGCGACCGCAGCCGACACTGTTGTCGATCTGGTTGATGGCCGGTTCTCTGGCGGCCAATTCTGACGCTTCGACCAGAACTTGTAACGTGCCTTTTACACCATCCACGCGAATCACATCGCCATCACGCACAAGAGCCAATGGGCCACCGTCAAACGCCTCCGGACAGACATGAATCGCCGCCGGGATCTTGCCCGACGCGCCCGACATGCGTCCATCGGTGACCAGCGCGACCTTGAACCCGCGGTCCTGAAGGACACCCAGAAACGGCGTCATCTTATGCAACTCGGGCATGCCGTTGCAGCGCGGCCCCTGGAAACGCATCACGGCGACGAAATCGCACTCCAGCTCGCCCGCCTTGAAAGCATCGGCCAGCTCTTTCTGATCCTGGAACACCTTGGCCGGCGCTTCGACGATCTGATGCTCCGGAGCCACGGCGGACACTTTCATCACGCCACGGCCCAGGTTGCCTTCCATGACGCGCAGACCACCTTCCGGCGAGAACGGACGGGCAACCGGGCGCAGGATATTTTCATCGAGGCTTTCGAGCGGTCCTTCACGCCAGACCAGTTTGCCGTCTTCCAGGAACGGCTCCTTGGTATAACGGCTGAGGCCGTAACCGGCCACGGTGTTGACGTTTTCGTGCAGCAGACCGGCAGCCAACAGCTCGCGAATCAGGAACGACATGCCGCCTGCCGCCTGGAAGTGGTTGATATCGGCCTTGCCGTTGGGGTAGACGTGACTCAGGGTCGGCACCACTTCCGACAGGTCGGCCATGTCCTGCCAGGTCAGTTGAATGCCCGCAGCCTGGGCAATGGCCGGCATGTGCAGCGTGTGGTTGGTCGAGCCACCTGTCGCATGCAGCGCAACGATGGAATTGACCAGCGAGCGCTCGTCGACGATCTCGCCGATCGGCATGAAGCTGCCACTCTGCATGGTCAGACGCGTCACCTGGCGAGCCGCTTCGACGGTCAGTGCGTCACGCAAGGGTGTGTAGGGATTGACGAATGATGCACCCGGAAGGTGCATACCCATCACCTCCATCACCAACTGGTTGGTGTTGGCGGTGCCGTAGAACGTGCAGGTTCCCGGACCGTGATACGACTTCATTTCCGAGTCGAGCAACTCTTCACGGGTGGCCTTGCCTTCCGCATACCGCTGCCGTACGTCGGCTTTTTCCTTGTTGGAGATGCCTGAAACCATCGGTCCGCCTGGCACGAAAATGGTCGGCAGATGACCGAATCGCAACGCGCCCATCATCAGGCCGGGCACGATCTTGTCGCAGATGCCCAGCATCATCGCGGCGTCGAACATGTTGTGCGACAGGGCAACCGCGGTAGACATGGCAATCACTTCACGGCTGGCAATGGCCAGCTCCATGCCCGGCTCGCCCTGGGTCACGCCATCGCACATGGCCGGCACACCGCCGGCAAACTGACCGACCGAACCAATGTCACGTAAAGCCTGTTTGATCTGGTTTGGGAAGTGTTCGTAGGGCTGATGCGCCGAGAGCATCTCGTTGTAGGAAGAGACGATGGCCACGTTGGCGGCGTTCATCAGACGCAGGCTTTGCTTGTCTTCCGGGCCGCAGGCAGCGACGCCGTGGGCAAAGTTGGCGCATTGGAGCTTGCCGCGCATCGGGCCATCGCTCGCTGCGCCGCGAATCAATTGAAGGTAGCGCTGACGGGTATCGCGACTGCGGGCGATGAGACGCTCGGTTACTTCAAGGACGCGGGGATGCATGTGATGAACTCCAGGCTAACGTCTAAGGTCACCCGTAAAGACGGCTCCGGTTTTCGAGCAGTGACTGTCAGGGAGCAAAACCCTGATCTCGATCAACTGGGAGTGCCTTTCAGGCTTGTAGTTGTAGATAAAACAAAATATTGCCACTAAAAAGGCTTGTTTTCTATTTCTATGAGAATAATCTTGTAATTCCAACAACAAATTCAGAAGGACGGCTGTATGACTCTTCGTATTGCAATCAACGGTTTTGGCCGAATCGGCCGCAACGTCCTACGCGCACTGTATACCCAAGGCTACCGTCAGGACCTGCAGGTCGTCGCCATCAACGATCTTGGCGACAGCGAAATGAACGCACACCTGCTGCGCTTCGACACCGTACATGGCCCTTTCAGCGGCACGGTCGAGTGTGACAAGGACAGCCTGACCGTCAATGGTGACCGTATTTCGGTCAGTGCCATCCGCAATCCGGCCGAGCTGCCATGGAAAGCGCAGGACATCGACGTGGTGTTCGAATGCACCGGTCTGTTCACCAGCCGCGACAAGGCTGCTGCGCACCTCACCGCCGGCGCCCGCAAGGTGATTATCTCCGCGCCAGCCAGCGGTGCCGATGCCACCATCGTCTATGGTGTCAACCACGACACGCTGCGCCAATCGCACCAGATCATCTCCAGCGCCTCGTGCACCACCAACTGCCTGGCCCCGGTCGCTCAAGTGCTGCATCGCGAGCTGGGCATTGAAAACGGTCTGATGACCACCATTCATGCCTACACCAACGACCAGAACCTGATCGATGTCTATCACACCGATCCGTACCGCGCCCGCTCGGCCACGCAGTCGATGATCCCGAGCAAGACCGGCGCTGCAGAAGCGGTAGGTCTGGTGCTGCCGGAGCTGGCAGGCAAACTGACCGGCATGGCTGTGCGTGTACCGGTCATCAACGTTTCGCTGGTCGACCTGACCGTGACCCTGAAGCGCGAAACCACCGTCGATGAAGTCAACGCGCTGATGAAAGAAGCCAGTCAGCACTCCAAAGTGCTCGGTTACAACACGCTGCCGCTGGTCTCCCACGACTTCAACCACAACCCGCTGTCGTCGATCTTCGACGCCAACCACACCAAGGTCAGCGGCAAGCTGCTCAAGGTACTGTCGTGGTACGACAACGAATGGGCGTTCTCCAATCGCATGCTCGACAACTGCCTGGCACTGCATAACGCGCAGTAACGGCGAAACTGCGCTGGAGCATGTGGCGCGAGAGATTACGCTCGCGACCATGCTCAGCGCATGGCAGATCGATGCACTGCGGTGGGTAAAACTGTGCAGGCATGAAAAAGCGCCCGGTGCTGTTAAGCTGGCCGGGCTCCCTGAACCTGCCTGTAGAGACCATGACGTACAAACCACCCGGTTCAAGACTTTCACGCCTTTTATACGGCATCCTCGCCTATACCGCGTTGGGCATAGGCATCGTTGCGATCTTCGTTCCCGGCCTGCCAACCACCGAGTTCATTCTGCTGGCTGCCTGGGCGGCAACACGCAGTTCGCCGCGGCTGAACGCCTGGCTGGAAAGCCACCGGGTGTTCGGGCCGATACTGCACAACTGGCGTAACGGCCGACTGGTCGCGCGCAAGGCCAAGATCAGCGCAACCATCAGCATGCTTGTCTGTGCCGTGGTGATGCTGAGCCTGATCGGTCATGCCTGGTGGCTGTACCTGGCACTCACGGGGATGGCGCTGGGCAATCTATGGATCTGGTCGAGGCCGGAACCGGACAAGATCGACCGTTGAGCGCAGGCATGCGGTGCGCGGCACCCTGCGCAAGGCTGAACCGTACGGTCGCGGTCAGTGTCTGACTGAGCACACTCACCCCTTGATGGAGTCACTTCATGTACGAGCCAGGCCATCTGCACCTCACCCACGTGGCGCTCCAACCGTCGGATATCAGCTATGACATCCACTTGCGCTACAACGTGGAGGAAGATCCCAAACAAGGCACGTCCATGCACTTCACCATGCGGGGCGAAATCAATGGCAAGTCGTTTGAAGAGCAATTCCAGCTTCCCCGTGACCTTGCCTTCAACTTCGCCCACGACGCGAGTCGCATCGCGATAAGGCACGGCTTGCCCAACTCGGCCGCACTGCCCATCGCCCAGCACAAGGACTACGACCGAATGTTCGCGGACATTCGCGACAAACTCCACGCCAAGTCAGGCGACCCGGTGAAGCCGGAGCATCTGGAGTAAGCCAGCGCTGTCGAGGTCGGAGAACGCCATCGTGATCACGCCGTACTGGGCGCTCTGCGTCCTCTTCTGAATAGGCGGAACGGCGTGAATCCATGACGCAGAGAGTCACGAACGGCATTCCCACGCTGGAGCGTGAAGAACGATAGGTGTGTGCAAGAGCGTGAGGAACGAGGCTCCGAAGTACACCAGCGGATTTCACCAAACCTGTCGCCACAAGGCATACTTGCCGCCTTCTCATTCGCGAACCGTCAACGCCTCATGCGCATCCATGTCAGCTTCATCGACCGCGTCGGTATCACCCAGGAAGTGCTGGCGATTCTGGGTGGACGCAATCTGAATCTGGATGCGGTGGAGATGGTGCCACCCAACGTGTACATCGATGCGCCAACGCTCAGCCATCAGATGCTCGAAGAGCTCAAGGACGCGCTGTTTCGGGTCCGAGGCGTGGAAGCGATCACTGTGGTCGATATCCTTCCGGGGCAGCGTCGCCACCTGCAGCTGGACGCGTTGCTCGCCGCCATGACCGACCCGGTACTGGCACTCGACAGCGCCGGGCATGTGCTGCTGGCCAACCCGGCACTCATCGCGCTGATTGGCCGGGAGCCGGCGGGCGAGTCCATCGGTGAGCTGTTCAGCGACCCTAGCCTGCACGTCGCGTTGCTGGAAAACGGCTTTCGCCTGCCGCTGCGCGAGATCACCCTGAACGGTGAAGCGCTGCTGCTGGATGCCACGCCCATCACCGAAGCCGGCGCGCTGATTACCCTGTACCTGCCCAGCCGAATCGGCGAACGCCTGTCGGCATTGCACCATGATCACGCCGAAGGTTTCGACGCCCTGCTCGGCGAATCAGCCGCTATCCGCACCCTAAAGGCGCGAGCGCAACGGGTGGCGGCGCTGGACGCCCCGCTGCTGATTCAGGGCGAGACCGGCACTGGCAAAGAGTTGGTCGCCCGGGCCTGTCATGCCAGCAGCGCTCGCCACGGCGAACCCTTCCTGGCCCTGAACTGCGCAGCGCTGCCGGAAAACCTCGCCGAAAGCGAACTGTTCGGCTATGCCCCGGGGGCCTTTACCGGAGCGCAACGCGGCGGCAAACCGGGGCTGATGGAACTGGCCAACCAGGGCAGCGTATTTCTCGATGAGATCGGCGAAATGTCACCCTATCTGCAGGCCAAACTGCTGCGTTTCCTAAACGATGGCAGCTTCCGGCGCGTCGGGGGCGATCGCGAAGTGCGGGTCAATGTGCGTATTCTCAGCGCCACCCACCGCGATCTGGAAAAAATGGTCAGCGAAGGCACCTTCCGTGAGGACCTGTTCTACCGCCTTAACGTCCTCAATCTGGAGGTTCCGCCGTTGCGCGAGCGCGGTCAGGACATTCTGTTGCTGGCCAGATACTTCATGGAGCAGGCCTGCGCACAGATTCAGCGCCCGGTTTGCAGGCTGGCACCCGGCACCTACCCTGCGCTGCTCGGCAACCGCTGGCCAGGCAATGTGCGGCAATTGCAAAACGTGATTTTTCGCGCGGCCGCCATCTGCGAACACACTCAAGTGGATATAGGTGACCTGGATATCGCCGGCACTGCCGTGGCTCGTCAGAACGACAGCTCGATAGACAGCCTCGAAAATGCCGTCGAAGCCTTTGAGCGGAATCTGCTGGAAAAGCTTTACGCGGACTACCCTTCCACTCGCCAACTGGCCAATCGCCTGCATACTTCGCACACCGCCATCGCTCATCGCCTTCGAAAATATGGAATTCCCGACAAGCGTTAGTCGCTTAATGTCGTGTCTCGAAAATATATTCCGAAAAGTTTCATTTAATAACTAATCTGCCGATAACGATCTGGTATCGTCCATAAACCTCTTATCATCCATTTGAATGGATGTCCGTAGTGTTATTACGGCCGTAATGGCAAAAAGGTCAGGTAGTACCGGGAAGTCATATGCCAACCTCGCCAGTGGACCGCCCGCTCGTCGACGCTCAGTCTCGCGCTGAAAAAATCGTCGAAACTCGCCGTCAGAAAATCCTCCTCAAGACCGGCGCACTGCAGGATGCAATTTTCAACAGCGCTTACTTCTCAAGCATCGCAACCGACGAACACGGCGTTATCCAGATATTCAATGTCGGCGCCGAACGCATGCTCGGTTATCACTCCGAGGACGTGGTCGACAAAATCACACCTGCGGACATCTCCGACCCCGCCGAGCTCATCATCCGCGCAGCAGCCCTCAGCCATGAACTCAACACGCCCATCACGCCGGGCTTCGAGGCGCTGGTGTTCAAGGCTTCGCGCGGCATTGAAGACATCTACGAACTGACCTACATCCGCAAGGATGGCAGCCGACTGTCGGCCATGGTCTCGGTCACGTCACTGCGCGACAGCGCCGAAACCATCATCGGTTATCTGCTGATCGGCACCGACAACACTGCACGCAAGCAGGAGGAAGAGGCTCAGGCCTTGCTCGATCAGCGCTTGCGGGACCAACAGTTCTATACCCGCTCGCTGATCGAGTCGAACATCGATGCGCTGATGATGACTGATCCGCAAGGCATCATTTCCGACGTCAACAAGCAGATGATGGCGCTGACCGGACGCACCCGCGACGAGTTGATCGGTGCGCCCTGCAAGAACTTCTTCACCGACCCGGCGAGCGCCGATGCCGCGATCAAGCGCGTGCTCAGCGAGCACAAGGTCAGTGATTACGAACTCACCGTGCGCGCCTATGACGGCACCGAAACCGTGGTGTCCTACAACGCTGCGACCTTTCATGACCGGGACCGCAAGCTCAAGGGTGTCTTCGCCGCAGCCCGCGACGTGACCGAGCGCAAGCGTTTCGAGCGGACGCTGGAAGAAAAGAATATCGAGCTGGAACACGCCAGCCACATGAAGTCCGAGTTTCTTGCCACCATGTCCCACGAGCTGCGTACGCCGCTCAATGCCGTGATCGGTTTTTCCGAGGCACTCAGGGACGGCATGGTCGGCGACATGACCGATGCCCAGCGACGCTACATCGGCGATATCTTCAACAGCGGCCAGCACCTGCTGTCGCTGATCAACGACATTCTTGACCTGTCCAAGGTCGAGGCCGGCATGATGACGCTGGAGCTCGAGTCGGTCGATCTGGACGAACTGCTGAGCAACAGCCTGCTGATCGTGCGCGAGCAAGCCGCCTTGCAACATATTCAGCTGAAGCTGGAAACAGAGGCCGAATTTGGTGAGCTTGAGCTTGATCGGCGCAAGACCAAGCAAATCGTCTACAACCTGCTGGCCAACGCCGTGAAATTCAGCGAGCCCGGTGGCTGGGTGACGCTGGCGGTGCGTCTGGTACCGGCTTCACAAGCAGGTCTTATCGACGGTGACTGGCCGACCTACGGGTTTGCGCTTCCATCCGGTGACTGTGAGCAGTTTCTGGAACTGAGTGTCAGCGATACCGGAATCGGCATCGCCCAGAGCGACATGAACAAGCTGTTCAAGGCGTTCAGCCAGATCGACAGTGGCCTGGCACGCAAATTCGAGGGCACCGGACTGGGTCTGGCGATGGTCAAGCAGCTTACCGAACTGCACGGCGGCTGCGTCGCAGTCGCCAGCGTGAAGGACCTCGGCGCACGCTTCGTGGTCTGGCTGCCCATCCGCTCACCTGAATCAGCGGAGGCACGATGGCCCAGATCCTGATCATTGAAGACAATGCGGCGAACATGCGTCTGGCAGAGCTGTTGCTGACCAGCGCCGGGCACGCTGTGCTGTCGGCCGTCGATGCCGAAAGCGGCCTGAAACTGGCTCGCGAGCGCCAGCCCGACCTGATCCTGATGGATATCCATCTGCCGGAAATGGACGGCCTGACCGCCACATCGCTGTTGAAGAAAGACGCCAGCACAGCTGCGATCCCGGTGATCGCACTGACCGCGATGGCCATGAAGGAAGACAAAGAGAAGATCCGCCTGGCGGGCTGCAACGCTTATGTCATCAAGCCGTTGCGCTACAAGGAGTTGTACAGGGTCATCGACACACTGCTGGAAAAAAATCTGCCTCAACAGCCCATTACCTGAGCATTCGATATGACCCAGAGCGCCGCGACCATCCTGATTATCGATGACGATGTCCATGTCCGGGACCTGCTGGAGGTGCTCTTGCAGAACCAGGGTTATCGGACACTGACCGCGGAATCAGGCGAGCTGGCGCTGGCCATGATCAAACGACAGGCACCCGACCTGATCCTGCTGGACATCATGATGCCGGGGATGGACGGGTATGAAGTCGCCAGCCAGCTCAAGGCCGAAAAGAACACCGCCAATATACCGATCATCATGCTCTCGGCACTCGACGACCAAAGCTCGCGTCTTTCAGGACTGGAAGCGGGCGCCGAGGAATACCTCAACAAGCCTGTGGACAGTGCCGAACTGTGGCTGCGCGTGCGTAATATGCTGCGCCTCAAGGCGTTCGGCGACTACCTGAAGAACCACAGCCTGATCCTCGAAGATCAATTGCAGCAGCGCACCATCGATCTCGAGCGTTTCCGCACGGTGATGGACGCTTCCGAAGACGCGATCTTCCTGATCAACCGCAATACCATGAGCCTCATCGAATTCAACCGCCGGGCCTGCCAGTTGCTGGGCTACACCGCCGAAGAGCTGTCACACAAGACGCCTGCCGAACTGGGCGAAACGTCCATGGAAAAGCTTGAGGTCGTGTACGACCGGATCATTGCCGGCAAAGGCCCCAGCGAGCCCCTGGAAACCCAGATTCGCGACAAGAGCGGCCGCGATGTCGAGGTGGAAATCCATCGTCAGGCTTACCGGACCGGCGAGGACTGGGTCATCGTCGGTATCGTGCGCGACATCACCCGGCGCAAGGAAAGCGACCAACGCCTGCTGACCATGGCCCACTACGACACGCTGACCGGCCTGCCCAATCGGGACCTGTTTTTTACCAGCCTGCAAATGGGCATGACCCAGGCGGCCATCAGTCGCTGGAAGCTGGCGGCATTGACGATCAATCTCGACGATTTCAAGAATATCAACGAAACCTGGGGGCATGTGCTGGGCGATGAGGTGCTGCTGGAAGTCAGCCGCCGACTGTCCAACTGCCTGAATGCCAGCGATACCCTTGGCCGCGTGGACGGCGATCAGTTCGCCATGATTCTGATGCTGCGTGACGGACAGGCGGGTACCCGGCAGACGCTAGAGCGCATCCGCAACGCATTGCGAGTGCCTTTCCACATAGAAGGCCAGAGCCTGGTCATGACCGCGAGCATCGGCATTGCCCTGTACCCGGAGGACGGCGAAGACTCGCGCGAACTGATCAGGCACGCCTACACCGCCATGAACAGCGCGCGAAAGATAGGGCCGGACAACTACCGGTTCTATACGCCGCAGATGAACGCCGACGTTTCGGCCCGCCTGGACCTTGAGGCCGCGCTGCGCGAAGCGGTGCGCAACCAGGCCTTCGAAATCGTCTACCAACCCAAGCTGGACCTGAACAATGACCGCATATGCGGGCTTGAGGCGCTGTTGCGCTGGCCACGCCCTGGCCATCCAGGCGTTTCGCCCGCCGTATTTGTCCCCGTGCTGGAAAGCCTCGGCCTGATCGGTGAAGTCGGCAACTGGGTCGTCGACAGTGTCTGCGCCCAGATCGCGCGCTGGCAACGCTCCGGGCTGGGCTCGTTTCAGGTAGCGGTCAACATTTCAGGGCAACAGATTTCCAATAGCAGCCTGGTCGCCGACATCCGCCAGGCACTCGAAAAACACAATGTTGCGCCGCACTGGCTTGAGGTCGAGCTGACAGAAAGTTCGTTGATGGAAAACACCGCGCACACCATCGCCACTCTTGGAGCGCTGCGGGCCAGTCGCGTGAGTATTTCCATCGACGATTTCGGCACCGGTTATTCAAGCCTGGCGTACCTGCGCCGCTTCCCTATCGACAAGCTTAAAATCGACATCGCATTTATTCGCGAAGTGACCAGCAACCCACAGGACGCGGCCATCGCCAGAGCCATCATCGAACTGGCTCACAGCCTCGACCTGCTGGTGATCGCCGAGGGCGTGGAAACCCCCGAGCAACTGGCGTTCCTGCGCGAAAACCATTGCGATCAAATCCAGGGCTATCTGATCAGCAAGCCGCTGCCGCTTGACGAGCTCGAAACGTTTTTACGCTCACCGGAAAGCCGCGTCGGTTAACTGCCGACGCGCTACCGCTGTGTTTAGCGGTGATAGCCAGTGCTGGTCAGATGCAATCACTCTGACCTGAACGTAACGAAAACGCTCCACCGTAACGATTTCGCTCCAAAACACCTCACTCCCCACGTATCAAGGCCTTGATCAGTCAGGTATTTTCGAATACCCGAAGACTGTAGCGATTTCGCTACAGCCAGAATCGACAGGCACATCTAGAAAACACACAACCATTTGATTTAATTATAAAAATAAAACATGGCCGCTAAATTGCTAAGTCATAACTCATATTGCTCGCGTGCTGCGCGAGCCCTGTTCTCCGAGGAGTTTGTATGAGCGATTTGCGATTCACCGTTGACCACGAATGGCTGCGTGCCGAAAACGACGGCAGCGTTACGGTCGGCATTACGCCCTACGCGCAGGAATCGCTGGGCGATGTGGTCTTCGTGCAGCTCCCGGAATTACAGGCCTACACTCAACACGCTGAAGTGTCGGTGGTGGAATCGGTGAAAGCTGCCAGCAGCATCAACATGCCGCTGGACGGTGAAGTCGTCGAGGTCAATTCCGCCCTCGACGCCACGCCCGAGCTGGTCAATGAAGATGCCCTCGGTGCGGGCTGGTTCTTTCGCTTCATTCCACAAGACGCCAACGCCATTCACGGCCTGCTGGATCAGGACGCCTACGACCGCCTGATCAAAGCCAACGCCGAAGCCTGAGGAGCACGCCATGACTGACCGTATTGAACTGACCACTGCCAACGAATTCATTGCCCGGCACATTGGCCCGCGTGCGGCCGACGAGCAGGCCATGCTGCAAACGCTGGGTTTCGATTCCATTGATGCGCTGAGCGAAAGTGTCATTCCGGAAAGCATCAAGGGCACCAGCGTTCTGAACCTGCCTGCCGGGCAGAGCGAAGCCGATGCGCTGGCGTCCATCAAGGCGATCGCCAGCAAGAACCAGTTGTTCAAGACCTACATCGGCCAGGGTTACTACAACACCCATACGCCAGCACCGATCCTGCGCAACCTGCTGGAAAACCCGGCCTGGTACACCGCTTACACACCCTATCAGCCAGAGATTTCCCAGGGCCGCCTGGAATCACTGCTCAATTTCCAGACACTGATCAGCGACCTCACCGGCCTGCCGATTGCCAACGCCTCTCTGCTCGACGAAGCCACCGCAGCCGCGGAGGCAATGACCTTTTGCAAACGCTTGAGCAAAAACAAGGCTAGCCAGCAGTTTTTCGCGTCCAGCCATTGCCACCCGCAGACCCTGGATGTGTTGCGTACTCGAGCCGAGCCGTTGGGCATCACCGTGGTCGTGGCCGATGAGCACGAGCTGGGCGATGTCAGCGATTACTTCGGCGCGCTGCTGCAATACCCGGCCAGCAATGGTGATGTGTTCGATTACCGCGAACTGGTCGAACGCTTCCACGCGGCCAACGCCCTGGTCGCCGTGGCTGCTGACCTGCTGGCCCTGACCCTGCTGACCCCGCCAGGCGAGTTCGGCGCTGACGTGGCAATCGGTAGCGCCCAGCGCTTCGGTGTGCCGCTGGGCTTCGGTGGCCCGCATGCGGCCTACTTCTCGACCCGCGATGCGTTCAAGCGTGACATGCCGGGCCGTCTGGTCGGCGTGTCGGTGGACCGTCACGGCAAGCAGGCCCTACGCCTGGCCATGCAGACCCGCGAACAGCATATTCGTCGCGAGAAGGCCACCAGCAACATCTGCACTGCACAGGTGCTGCTGGCCAACATCGCCAGCATGTACGCCGTCTACCATGGTCCGCGCGGCCTGACACAGATCGCCAATCGCGTTCACCAACTGACCGCGATTCTTGCCGAAGGTCTGAGCACGCTGGGCCTGAAGGCCGAGCAGGCATTTTTCTTCGACAGCCTGACCCTGCACACCGGCGGCAGAACCGCTGCACTGCATGCCGCCGCACGCGCCAGGCACATCAACCTGCGCGAAATCGATGACCAGCGTCTGGGTCTGTCCCTGGACGAGACCACCTCGCAGTCGGCAGTCGAAACCCTGTGGGCGATCTTCGCTGGCGAAGGCCAGAGCCTGCCGGACTTCGCCGCGCTGGCAGACAGCGTGCAGTCGCGCCTGCCGGCCGGGCTGCTGCGTCAGACGCCGATCCTCAGTCACCCGGTGTTCAACCGCTATCACTCGGAAACCGAGCTGATGCGCTACCTGCGCAAGCTGGCCGACAAGGACCTGGCGCTGGATCGCACCATGATTCCGCTGGGCTCGTGCACCATGAAGCTCAACGCGGCCAGCGAAATGATCCCGGTGACCTGGGCCGAATTCGGCAACCTGCACCCGTTTGCTCCGGCCGAGCAAAGCTCTGGTTACCAGCAACTGACCGATGAGCTGGAGGCCATGCTCTGTGCCGCCACCGGTTACGACGCGATCTCGCTGCAGCCGAACGCCGGCTCGCAGGGTGAATACGCCGGTCTGCTGGCTATCCGCGCCTATCACCAGAGCCGTGGCGACGAACATCGCGACATCTGCCTGATCCCTTCCTCGGCGCACGGCACCAACCCGGCGACCGCCAATATGGCCGGTATGCGCGTCGTGGTGACCGCGTGTGATGCACGCGGCAACGTCGACATCGAAGACCTGCGCGCCAAGGCCGTTCAGCATCGGGACCAGCTGGCGGCGATCATGATCACCTACCCGTCGACCCACGGCGTGTTCGAAGAAGGCATTCGCGAAATCTGCGGCATCGTTCATGACAACGGTGGCCAGGTCTACATCGATGGCGCAAACATGAACGCCATGGTTGGTCTCTGCGCACCGGGCAAGTTCGGCGGCGACGTGTCGCACCTCAACCTGCACAAGACCTTCTGCATCCCCCACGGCGGTGGCGGCCCGGGCGTTGGCCCGATCGGCGTGAAATCACATCTCGCCCCGTTCATGCCCGGCCATGCCCGCATGGAGCGCAAGGAAGGCGCAGTCTGCGCAGCACCGTTCGGCAGCGCCAGCATTCTGCCCATTACCTGGATGTACATCCGCATGATGGGCGGTGAAGGCCTCAAACGCGCTTCGCAGCTGGCGATTCTCAATGCCAACTACATCTCGCGCCGTCTGGAGGAGCATTACCCGGTGCTCTACACCGGCAGCAACGGCCTGGTCGCCCACGAGTGCATCCTCGACCTGCGCCCGATCAAGGACAGCAGCGGCATCAGCGTCGACGACGTGGCCAAGCGCCTGATCGACTTCGGCTTCCATGCCCCGACCATGTCGTTCCCGGTCGCCGGGACGCTGATGATCGAGCCGACCGAGAGTGAGTCCAGAGAAGAACTGGATCGCTTCTGCGATGCCATGATCAAGATCCGCGAGGAAATTCGCGCGGTTGAAAACGGCACCCTGGACAAGGATGACAACCCGCTGAAAAACGCGCCGCACACCGCTGCCGAAATCGTCGGCCAGTGGAGCCATCCTTACAGCCGCGAACAGGCGGTGTACCCGGTCGATTCGTTGATCGAGAACAAGTACTGGCCTCCGGTCGGTCGTGTCGACAACGTCTTCGGCGACCGCAATCTGGTCTGCGCCTGCCCGTCCATCGAGAACTATCAGGAAGCGTGACAGCCCCCGCCTGGCATTGCCTGATCGCGCTGCGCGCACAGGTAATGCCCATTGGCACGGCCCGCTCAACAAGGAATCGAACATGTCCACAGAATCACTGCTGACCACTCCCCTGCATGCCCTGCACCGCGAACTCGGCGCGAAGATGGTGCCCTTCGCCGGTTACGACATGCCTGTTCAATACCCGGCTGGCGTAATGAAAGAGCACCTGCACACCCGCGCGCTGGCCGGTCTGTTCGATGTCTCGCACATGGGCCAGATTCGCCTCACCGGTGCAGACGCCGCCAAGGCCCTGGAAGCCCTGGTGCCGGTGGACATCATTGACCTGCCGGTCGGGATGCAGCGTTACGCGATGTTCACCGATGAGAACGGCGGCATTCTCGATGACCTGATGGTTGCCAATCTCGGCAACGACCAGTTGATGCTGGTGGTCAACGCGGCCTGCAAGAATCAGGACCTGGCGCATTTGTGCAAGCACCTGGCCGGACATTGCAAGATCGAACCACTGTTTGAAGAACGCGCCCTGCTCGCGCTGCAAGGGCCGGCCGCTGTGACCGTGCTGGCACGCCTGGCCCCGGAAGTCGCCAAAATGACCTTCATGCAGTTCGCCAGCGTCACGCTGCTCGGCGTCAAATGCTACGTCAGTCGCTCGGGCTATACCGGCGAAGACGGCTATGAAATTTCAGTACCTGCCGAACAGGCTGAGGCCCTGGCGCGCCGCCTGCTGGAAGAACCGGAAGTGGCCCCGATCGGCTTGGGCGCACGTGATTCGCTGCGGCTGGAAGCCGGTCTGTGCCTGTACGGCCATGATATGGACACGCAGACCTCGCCGATCGAGGCCAGCCTGTTATGGGCCATTTCCAAAGTGCGTCGTGCCGACGGTGCGCGTGCAGGCGGCTTTCCTGGAGCCGAGCGAATCTTTGCCCAGCAACAGAACGGCGTTAGCAAGAAGCGAGTCGGCCTGCTCCCCCAAGAGCGCACGCCCGTGCGTGAAGGTACAGAGATCGTCGATGAACAAGGCACTGTTATCGGTACGGTATGCAGCGGCGGTTTTGGCCCTTCGCTGGCTGGCCCGCTGGCCATGGGTTATCTGCCTAACGATTACACGGCGCTGAACACACCTGTGTGGGCGTTGGTGCGCGGCAAGAGAGTGCGCATGCTCGTCGCAAAAATGCCTTTCGTTGCGCAACGTTACTTCCGCGGCTAAATAGCGGCGTCAAAAAAACAGCAACACTTCGGTGTTGCTGCAGCACTGTTCTCCGCAGTGTTTCGTCAATGTTTCACCCGCATGAACAGCCTGTCATATATGCCAAAAATGCACCTATAAAGTGCAAAATGTTATGACAGATCGAACACCGTGCACGCTGTGCAAACACTGCGTTTATCAGGCCAAAGCCCCGGAAACAGGGTACCAGGCAAGGGGGTTGTATTTGTAACGGGACTTGGCGTAGAGTTTCCGAACTGTGTTTGCATGGGTCGCTGAATCTGGACCTGGGCAGTAGCTCAAGGTTTGCTACAACCCGTTCTACGTTTCTTACTTCCTGCAACCAGCCCCAGTGCTCTTTCATGTGAAAGAGGCTGTAACCAATTCAAGTCAAGCGTCAAGGAAATAAGAAAATGGCTGAACGTCAGAGCGGTACCGTCAAGTGGTTCAACGACGAAAAAGGTTTTGGTTTTATCACTCCTGAGAGCGGGCCGGATCTGTTCGTACACTTCCGCGCCATTCAGGGTAACGGCTTCAAGAGCCTGAAAGAAGGTCAGAAAGTTACCTTCATTGCGGTGCAAGGCCAGAAAGGCATGCAGGCTGACGAAGTTCAAGCCGAAGGCTGATAACGACGCACCTACGCAAATACAAGAAAGCCTCTGGCAGCGATGCCAGGGGCTTTTTTGCATGCGGGATTTTCAGGGCTAAGAAAGCGCCCATGAAAAAGCCGACCCGGGGGTCGGCTTTTTCAGTCCTGCCGGTGCATTACCCGGCACGGCGTAACAGAAGTATCCCGGCCAGCGCACAGGCTGCGGCAGGCAGCAGCACTGCCAGCAACGGCGGGAAGCCGAACAGCAGGCTCGATGGGCCGAGCAGGTCCTGAATGATGCGGAAAGTAAAGCCCACCACTACACCGGTGAACACGCGCTGCCCCAGCGTAACCGAGCGCAGCGGGCCGAAGATGAACGAGATTGCCATCAGCACCAACGCGACGGTCACCGCCGGTTGCAGGACCTTGGTCCAGAACGCCAGCCAGTAGCGGCCATTGCTCAAGCCCTGATCAGCCAGGTAATGCGCGTAACTCCAGAGGCCGCTGATGGACAGCGACTCCGGCGGCATGATCACCGTGCTCAGCAGCTGCGGGCTCAATGCCACGTCCCAGCGCTCTACCGGCGTATTGACGACCTCGGTGCTGCCGTCATTGAAGTGCGTGGTGGCGACGTCCTTCAATTCCCAGTAATCGGTCTTGAAGTGGGCCTCTTTGGCAAAGCTGGACGTCAGCATGTGGCGCTGGTCGTCGAAACGATAACGCGTCACACCGAGCATCAGGCCATTGGGCTGCACCGTGTTGATGTGGATGAATTCATCGCCCTGGCGGTGCCATAGACCATGGCGGGCGCTCTGCGCATCACCTGAGCCCTGAGCCAGCGATCGCGCAGCCTGAGCCTGGTTCTCGGCATAGGGAGCAACGTACTCGCCGACCAGCACGCCTGCGATCATCAGCACCAGCATGGGCTTCATGACCGCCCAGACGATGCGCCCGATGGACACGCCCGCCGCTCGCATGATGGTCAGCTCGCTGCTGCTGGCCAGCGTGCCCAGACCGATCAGGCAACCGATCAGGGCGGCCATCGGCAAAGTGTCGTAGACGCGACGTGGCGCCGTCAGCATGACGTAGCTGAGGGCATCCGCCAGCGTGTAGGTGTCGCTGATATCGCCCATCTCGTCGATGAATGCGAACAGCGAGACCAGCCCCAGAATGATGCCCAGAACGGCGAGAATCGCCAGCAGGACGCTTTTGCCAATGTATCGATCAAGCTTGACCACGAGTCACCTCCGTGACGCTGCGACGACTCGCCATCTTCAGACGCAGAGGCTCCCAATAGAACAACAGCAGGCCGATGGACAGGTAGATGGCATGCACCCACCACATCCCCAGGCTGAGTGGCAACTTGCCTTTCTCCAGCGAACTGCGCACCGAAATCAGAATGGCCAGGTACGACATATAAAGCAGGATCGCCGGCAGCAGTTTCAGATAACGACCCTGGCGCGGATTGACCCGTGACAGCGGAATGGCCATCAAGGTCACGATGAACACCGACAGCGGCAGCGAAATACGCCACTGCAACTCGGCCACTGAACGCGGGGCCGGGTTGCCGATCAGTTCGCTGGTCGGAATGGCTTCACGGTCGGTGATTTCTTCGCTGATTTCCGGCTTGGGCAGCATCGCCCCATAGGTGTCGTACTTGATCACGCGATAGTCGGCCGCCCCCGGATTACCGTCATAGCGATAGCCGTTCTCGAGGATCAGGAAGCGACTGCCATTGGGGCGTACCTCCTGGTGGCCCTTCTCCGCGACCAGCACGGTGATGCCGTTGTCCTTGCTCTTGTCGCTGGACATGCGTTTTTCCGAGATGAACACACCGGCCAGTTGCGAGCGGTCTTCCGACAGCTCCTTGGTATAGGTGATACGCGTGCCGTCACGCAGCGCCTGAAAACGGCCCGGCACCAGCGTGTCGAACTCGGTCATGGCGTCCTGCTGATTGATCAGCAGCGAAAACTGCGTAGCGCCCTGCGGAGCCAGGCTGAAGCTCAACCAGGCAACCAGCAGCCCGACCAGCGTGGCCGGCCCCATGGTGATGGCCAGCAGACGCTGCTGACTCATGCCGGTTGCGGCCAGCACGGTCATCTCGCTTTCCAGGTACAGGCGCCCGTACGCCATGAGGATGCCGAGGAACAGGCCCAGCGGCAGAATCACCTGCAGAAAGCCCGGCAGACGGAAGCCCATGATCAGAAACAGCACGCCAGGATCGAGCGCACCGGACGCAGCCTGCGCCAGGTACTTGATAAAGCGCCCGCTCATGATGAAGACCAGCAGTACGGCGCTGACCGCACTCAAGGTAAGCAGCACTTCTCGGGACAGATAACGGAAGACAATCAAACCAGACACTCCAGAGTTGTCAGGCTCAGGCAGCCAAACAGGGAAAATTTGTGAGCCACGGCAACCAGAGCTTCACGCCGAAAAAAGGCGTGGGCCTCAAAAAATATGCGGCATTATCCTGTGATTGTGTGTTTCTGTCACTGCGCACCGGGGATAGTTCGCACATAGACGCCAGACAGGCAGCTCTGCGGGGTTGTCAGCAGTCGTGCAGCGGGGTCAAACTGCAAGGCTTAGCGCAGGCATCGCCCCTGAAAACACTCAGGCCATGCCGCGTACGACATTCATATTGCGACTCTCATCGTCTATTCGGGGACCCCACATGGAATTGGTTGTTAAAAGCGTAAGCCCAGAAACCTTGAAAACCGCAACGCTGGTGGTCACCGTCGGTGAAAGCCGTGTATTGGCCGGTGCTGCCAGGACTGTGGATATCCTCAGCGGCGGAGCCGTTTCGCTGATCCTCAAGCGCGGCGATCTGGCCGGCAAGGTCGGCCAGAGCCTGCTGTTGCACAACCTGCCCAACATCAAGGCCGAGCGCGTCCTGCTGGTCGGCACTGGCAAGGAAGACGAGCTGTCGGACCGTCAGTTGAAAAAAATCGTCGGCGCAGCGCTCACCTGCCTCAAGGGCCTGGGCGGCACCGATGCAGCGATTGCGCTCGATGACCTCTCGGTGAAAAACCGCGACACCTATGGCATGGCTCGCCTGCTGGTCGAAGCCCTGGCCGACGGCGAATACGTCTTCGACCGCTTCAAGACCCAGAAAGCCGACGTTCGCGCCCTGAAGAAAATCACCCTGCTGACCGACAAGATCAAGGCGGCTGACGTCGAACGCGCTTCGACTCACGCTCAGGCAATCGCCACCGGCATGGCGCTGACCCGCGACCTCGGCAATCTGCCGCCGAACATCTGCCACCCGACCTACCTGGGCGAAGAAGCCAAGGCGCTGGGCAAGGCCCACAAGAACCTGAAAGTGGAAGTCCACGACGAGAAGAAACTGGCCGACCTGGGCATGGGTTCTTTCCTCGCGGTAGCACAGGGCAGCGCCCAGCCGCCGCGCCTCATCGTCATGAACTACCAGGGTGGCAAAAAAGGCGACCAGCCTTTTGTGCTGGTCGGTAAAGGCATCACCTTCGACACCGGCGGCATCAGCATCAAGCCTGCCTCGGGCATGGACGAGATGAAGTTCGACATGTGCGGCGCAGCCAGCGTGTTCGGCACCCTGCGTGCAGTCCTCGAATTGAAGCTGCCGATCAATCTGGTATGCATTCTGGCCTGTGCCGAAAACATGCCGAGCGGCACCGCGACACGTCCAGGCGACATCGTCACGACCATGAGCGGCCAGACCGTCGAAATCCTCAACACCGACGCCGAAGGCCGTCTGGTGCTGTGCGATGCACTGACCTACGCCGAGCGCTTCAAACCGCAGGCGGTCATCGATATCGCAACCCTGACCGGCGCCTGCGTCGTTGCACTGGGCGGTCATACCTCCGGCCTGCTGGGCAACAACGACGCGCTGATCAATCAGTTGCTCGACGCGGGCAAACAGGCCGATGACCGTGCCTGGCAGCTGCCGTTGTTCGATGAGTACCAGGAGCAGCTCGACAGCCCGTTCGCCGACATCGCCAACATCGGTGGCCCGAAAGGCGGCACCATCACCGCAGCCTGCTTCCTGTCGCGCTTCACCAAGGCCTACCACTGGGCTCACCTGGACATCGCCGGCACTGCATGGCTGAGCGGCGGCAAGGAAAAAGGCGCCACCGGACGTCCTGTTCCGCTGCTGACCCAATACCTGCTCGACCGCGCCGGCGTATAAAAAGAGACCCTGGCGTATCGGCAGCACAGTCGATACGCCTCCGGTTCTGGAACCCACATGACTCAAGTCGACTTCTACATTTTGCCCAGCGCCGATCCTGCGGCCCGCCTGGACTTTGCCTGCAAGCTGACGGAAAAGGCCTGGCGCCTGGGTCACAAGGTCTATCTGCATTGCAGCGATGCTGCGCAGCGTGAGGACCTCGATGCCCGGCTCTGGCGTTTCAGAGGCGAAGTATTTCTACCCCATGGCGACGCCGAGAGCGATCACGATGCTGCCGTGGTACTGGGCCTGGGCGACGACTCGGGCGAACACAGCGACCTGCTGGTCAACCTCGACCTGAGCATTCCGGCCTTCTTCAAACGCTTCGCCCGCGTGGCCGAAGTCGTTGTCGAAGACCCGGCGATACGTCTTGCCGCACGCGAGAGTTTCCGCTCCTACCGCGAACAGGGCTATCCTCCGCAAGATCACCGACTGCAGCGCCTTTGAGGACACGATGGATACTTCAAAAAAAGCTGAATCCGCGCATTTGCTGAACGACCTCGAGTCGATCCGCCAATTGCTCGGCGATGACCCCGCACATTCTCCCCAGTCGAACGACGGCGCTCGTCCCGAAGGGCAGATTCCCCTGTTGTTCGATGTCGTCGGCGCTCGCCCCGACGCGGCGTATCAACAGGACTTCGACGAAGACGACATCCCGACGCTGACACCTGATGCCCATACAGCGCCCGCCCTGCAGGTGCAGCAGGCAGATCAGCCACAAGCGCTGCCCAACCCTGATGCGCTGCTGCATCTGGACAGCGAATTGCGTGCAGCCGCGCAATTGATCATGCAGGACGTCATCGACGACTTCGCCCCGCATATCGAAAACGAGATCAAGCGCCGGCTGGAGGCAAGGCTGGAGCGGTTATTGGCGCAGCAGCAGAAGTGAAGCCTGGAACCTGGCGCTTAAATGTCTGGGCACTCTGCTAGCGTCGATTCAATTCAGCGCGGATGCTGGCTACCAACCGCCCCATGTCTGCCTCACGATGAATAAATGAATTCAAGCTTTCGTCCAGTCGCCTATGTTCGCCCACTACTCCATCAATACTTTCCAGTATTTCGATGGAGGCTGCATGGGCTCGTCGGTTTCGAGCTACCGCATTTTGAAATTGGGAATAACTGGCGCCCGGCACGCGCGCCACGTCATCAAGAATTGATTGTGCTCGGCGACCAAGGCTTTTGATCTTTTTGTCCATTCCTTGCTTGATGTTCGCCGCTGAGCGTTCGAACTGTGCTTTGAAGGTGTCATTTTTGAGCATGGCAGGCGAAAGGTCTGTCTTGTTGCTCAAAATCTTGCGAATAGTCAACAGTTCGTCTGGATCGCCTACATTAATCCACGGCTTTTTTATCAGCCCGAATACCTTTTCACGCATTGAACGGGATGTTTCCGCCAAATTGTTCGCAGCTTTTAACGGCAGGTTTTCGATTATCTTTGCCAATACTTCGTTGGGGAGACGTTGGAAAAGAGTTTTCTTGGGAAACATGGTCAGCCCAAGCACCCTGAACGATGAGATATGCCCGCCCGGATCACTCCTGTTAACCGGATCCCCCTGACAGTAGGCATACGCATTCAGGCCTCCCCGTCCAAATGGACTCAGCGAGTCTGGTCGGTTGAAACGCATCAGCACCGGGTTGAACGCGCGGTAGCCGTTACCCAGCAGGTAATGCCCGGTCACAGGGTCCGCGCGCTCACCGTTGAAACCGGAAAAGGGGCCGCCCTGCGCGCGATGACCATAGGGACTGTAAGCCAACGACTGGCGCTCTTGCCCGCTCACAGCCTCCAGCACACTGCCTTGCATGTCGGTGCCCAGCAGGTCCGCCCTGACACTGGAGCCTTCAGTTTTATATTCCGCCAGCAAACGGTCTTCACCGTGAAACACACGACGGCGCGTTGCGCCCTGTATCTCGACCGTCAAACGGTTCTTTTGATAGAACCGCGACACCGCTTCCTGTGCCTCGGGATCGACAACCGCAATCCGGTCCAGCGCGTCATAGCGATATCGGCACAGCACGCGTCTGGTTTCAGGCGTATCGTCCATGGCAGCGTCCGCCCTGCAAGTAAGTCTGAATACCGATCATGCCGTCTGGCCGACACGCCGCCTACTGACAGAACTACCAGCTTGAAGCTTGAAGCTCACAGCTACTCCTGTGGCTTGTCGCTGGTCGTCAGGTCTATACTTACCGGTTTCCGAATCAATGCCACAGGTTCCCGCCGCGCATGGACAAGACTTACCAGCCGCACGCCATCGAAACTTCCTGGTACCAGACCTGGGAGTCCGAGAACTACTTCGCTCCGCAAGGCGTGGGTGACTCGTACACCATCATGATCCCGCCGCCGAACGTCACCGGCAGCCTGCACATGGGCCACGGTTTCAATAACGCGATCATGGATGCACTGATCCGTTTCCGTCGCATGCAGGGCCGCAATACGCTGTGGCAACCGGGCACCGACCACGCCGGCATCGCCACGCAGATGCTGGTCGAGCGTCGTCTCGAAGCGCAAGGCGTAAGCCGTCATGAACTGGGCCGCGAGAAGTTTCTGGACAAGATCTGGGAATGGAAAGCCGAGTCCGGCGGCAACATCAGCCGTCAGATCCGCCGCCTGGGCTCGTCCGTCGACTGGAGCCGCGAGCGCTTCACCATGGACGACGGCCTGTCCGAAGCGGTCAAGGAAGCTTTCGTGCGCCTGCATGAAGACGGCCTGATCTACCGTGGCAAGCGTCTGGTCAACTGGGACACCAAGCTGCACACCGCTATTTCTGATCTCGAAGTGGAGAACCACGACGAGAAGGGTCATTTGTGGAACCTGCGTTATCCACTGGCTGACGGCGCAAAGACCGCTGAAGGTCTGGATTACCTGATCGTAGCCACCACCCGCCCGGAAACCATGCTCGGTGATGCCGCCGTTGCGGTGAACCCGCAGGACGAGCGCTACAAGGCGCTGATCGGTAAGTTCGTCGAATTGCCTCTGGTAGGCCGCCTTATCCCGGTCATCGCGGATGATTACTGTGATCCCGAGTTCGGCACCGGCTGCGTGAAAATCACCCCGGCCCACGATTTCAACGACTATGAAGTCGGCAAACGCCACAACCTGCCACTGCTGAACATTTTCGACAAGAATGCCAACGTATTGCCCGCCGCTCAGGTGTTCAACCTAGACGGCACGCTGAACGAAAGCGTCGACGGCAGCCTGCCTGCAGCCTATGCCGGGCTGGACCGCTTCGAAGCGCGCAAGCAGATCGTTGCCGCGTTCGACGCCGCCGGGTTGCTGGTCAGCGTTGATGATCACGCACTGAAGGTGCCGAAAGGCGACCGTTCCGGCACCATCATCGAACCGTGGCTGACCGATCAGTGGTACGTCTCCACCAAGCCGCTGGCCGAGCCTGCAATTGCCGCTGTCGAAGACGGCCGCATCGCGTTCGTGCCCAAGCAATACGAAAACATGTACTTCTCGTGGATGCGCGACATCCAGGACTGGTGCATCAGCCGTCAGCTCTGGTGGGGCCACCGCATTCCTGCGTGGTACGACGAGTCCGGCAAGGTCTACGTCGGCCGCGACGAAGCCGAAGTCCGTGCCAAGAACAAGCTGGGGCCGGAAGTCGCGCTGCAGCAGGACAATGACGTACTGGACACCTGGTTCAGCTCGGGCCTGTGGACCTTCTCCACGCTCGGCTGGCCGGAAAAAACCAAGGCACTGGAAACCTTCCACTCTACCGACGTGCTGGTCACCGGCTTCGACATCATTTTCTTCTGGGTCGCGCGGATGATCATGCTCACCATGCACCTGGTGAAGAACGAGGACGGCACGCCGCAAGTCCCGTTCAAGACTGTCTATGTGCATGGTCTGGTGCGCGATGGCCAGGGCCAGAAGATGTCCAAGTCCAAGGGCAACGTGCTTGACCCGCTGGACATCGTCGACGGTATCGACCTCGAAACGCTGGTAGAGAAACGCACCAGTGGCCTGATGCAGCCACAACTGGCGAAAAAGATCGAGAAGCAGACCCGCCAGGAGTTCGCCGACGGCATCGCCAGCTACGGCACCGACGCCCTGCGCTTTACCTTCTGCTCGCTGGCATCCACCGGTCGCGACATCAAGTTCGACATGGGCCGCGTCGAAGGCTACCGCAACTTCTGCAACAAGATCTGGAACGCAGCGCGCTACGTGCTGGACAAGGGCGAAGACTGCGGTCAGAACGGCGAAGCGGTCGAACTGTCGCTGGCTGATCGCTGGATCATCTCGCAGTTGCAACGCACCGAAGCCGAAGTGACCCGCCAGCTGGACCAGTTCCGCTTCGACCTCGCCGCCCAGGCGTTGTACGAGTTCATCTGGAACCAGTATTGCGACTGGTATCTGGAGCTGTCCAAACCCGTACTCTGGGACGAAACAGCGCCGGTCGAGCGTCAGCGCGGCACACGCCGCACGCTGGTTCGCGTTCTGGAAGTCGCGTTGCGTCTTGCGCACCCGTTCATGCCGTTCATCACCGAAGAAATCTGGCAGCGCCTCGCGCCGCTGGCCGGTGCGCAAGGCAAAACCATCATGCTGCAACCCTGGCCGGTGGCCAATGAAGCGCGCATCGATCAGGCCGCCGAAGACGACATCGAATGGCTCAAGGGCCTGATGCTCGCCGTGCGTAACATCCGTGGCGAGATGAACATCGGTCCGGGCAAGCCGCTGCAACTGTTCCTCAAAAACGTCAGCGCCGAAGATCAGCGTCGTTTGAGCGAAAACGATTACCTGCTCAAGAAGCTCGCCAAGCTCGAATCCATGACCGTACTGACCGAAGGCGCAGAAGCACCGCTGTCCGCCACCGCGCTGGTCGGTGACATGGAAGTGCTGGTGCCGATGGCCGGGTTGATCGACAAAGGGGCCGAGCTGGCGCGCCTGGACAAGGAAATCCAGCGCCTGCAAGGCGAAGTGCAACGCGTCGGCGGCAAGCTGTCCAACGCCGCCTTCGTCGACAAGGCACCGCCTGAAGTCATCGCCAAGGAACGCGCCAAGCTGACCGAAGCCGAACAGGCGCTGGGCAAGCTGGCCGAGCAACACGCACGCATCGCCAGCCTGTAAGGTGGCCAGAAAAGCCAGCCCGATCATGGGCTGGCTTTTTGTTATCTGAACTTCTGTACTGACTTATTCGCGAGCAACGCGTACTACGCCAAAGGCGACGCTGCGCTTGCTCGCGAATAAGCCAGGCAACTCAACCTCACGGCTGACAATCGAATCCATGACCGATACCCGCAAACCACCGCGCAAGAAGCCTCAGCGGCCAGCCAAACCTGCTGCGCCGCGTGAAAAGGCCACCTTGCACCCGCGCAATCGGCATCAGGGCCAGTACGACTTTGCGAAGCTGATCAAATCCAGCCCCGAGCTGGCAGCGTTCGTGATCCTCAATCCTTACGGCAAGGAAAGCATCGACTTCGCCAATCCGCAGGCGGTACGGGTGTTCAACCGCGCGCTGCTCAAAGCGTTCTATGGCATCGCCCATTGGGACATTCCGGCCGATTACCTGTGCCCGCCGATTCCGGGGCGTGCGGACTATCTGCACTTCCTTGCCGACCTGCTGGCCGAAGATAACGAAGGCGTGATACCACGCGGCGCCTCCATCAAGGCGCTGGACATCGGCACTGGCGCCAATTGCATCTACCCGTTGCTGGGGCATAGCGACTATGGCTGGCAGTTCGTGGGTTCGGACATCGACAGCACCGCCATCGCCGCAGCCACTACGATTGTGAAGGCTAACGGCCTCAGCAAGGCCATCAGCGTGCGCCAGCAGGGCAATCGCAAGCAAATCCTGCTCGGGCTGCTCGACAGCAGCGAACGCTTCCACGTCAGCCTCTGCAACCCGCCCTTCCATGCCTCGCTGGAAGAAGCGCAGCGTGGCAGCCAGCGCAAGTGGCGCGCGTTGGGCAAGGCTGATCCCAAGCGCAAGCTGCCGGTGCTCAATTTCGGCGGCCAGTCACAAGAGTTGTGGTGCGACGGCGGCGAGATCGGCTTCGTGACCCAACTGATCCAGGAAAGCGCCTTGCTGCCGAGCCAGGTGGCATGGTTCAGCACACTGGTGTCCAAGGCCTCCAACCTGCCGCCGATCCAGAGCGCCCTGAAAAAAGCCGGCGTGCTTGAAGTGAAGGTGGTGGAAATGGGCCAAGGCCAGAAGCAAAGCCGTTTTGTGGCCTGGACGTTTCTCGACAAGGCTCAACGCGCACAGTTTTGACTGGCATGCTGCGGACGCTCGGCGTCCGGTCCAGAGTATGCAGTGCGGCTCAGCCATGTGCCGCACAGCGTCACGAACGGCATTCCCACGCGGAGCGTGAGAAACGATAGCATCCGCAAACCAAGCGCCCACAAAAAAGCCGTGCCCGGTTAACCGGTGCACGGCTTTTTCACAGCAAGCGGTTGCTTACTTGTTGATCGAGTCGGTCAGCACTTTGGCTGGAACGAACTTGATAACTTTCTTGGCAGCGATTTCGATGGCAGCGCCAGTCGAAGGGTTGCGGCCAGTGCGAGCTGGACGCTCTGCAACTTTCAGTTTGCCGATACCTGGCAAAGTGATTTCCACGCCGTTTTCCAATTGGTCGGCAACAATTTGGCCCAATTGCTCAAGAGCATTACGCGCGGTGGTTTTTGGCGCGTCGATAGCTTCAGCGATATCGGCGATCAATTGGTCTTTAGTAAGAGCCATGGTGGTGTTCCTTCCCTATCAAATTCATTTGGATTGCAGAGCGCAACGTCGGCCCGTGGCCAGGCAATGAACCTGGCCACCCGCTAGCAGCCACGATTAATCGCGAAAGTGTAGATACTGAAACCGGGTAATGGTTCGACCTACGTGTGCGCTAACTGCACGCTTGACGCGCTAAGTGCGCAAGACCGGGCAAAACTAGCACAGAGCCGGGCAAATATCCGCCTCTACCTATCCTTTTGGTCAGGTTTTAATGCTAATTGCACAAAAAACACCCAGCAAACACTCGCTGCTGGCGAAAACCAGCCCGTCCGGGGCCATCAGGCGCATGCGTGCGTTACACTGGGCATCTTGCAACGAGCTGCACGCTCTTCACCTTTTTCAGCCGAGAAGCCCATGCCGATCCGTCACTGCATCGTCCACCTGATCGAGAAGAAACCCGACGGTACGCCCGCTGTTCTCCATGCACGCGACTCCGAACTCGCTGAGTCCCAGGCCATCGAGAACATGCTGGCCGACCTCAACGAAAGCTACAACGCCAAACAGGGCAAGGCATGGGGCCTGTTCCATCCCGAGTCCGGCGCGCACCCTTTCAGCGGCTGGCTCAAAGAATATATCGACGGTGGCAGCGACTTCACCGCGTTCTCGAGGGTGGCTGTCGAGCATCTGCAAAAGCTCATGGAAGAATCCAATCTGTCAGTGGGTGGCCACGTGCTGTTCGCCCATTATCAGCAAGGCATGACCGACTACCTGGCCATCGCCCTGCTGCACCACAGCGAAGGCGTGGCAGTGAATGCCGAGCTGGACGTGACGCCGTCCCGACACCTGGACCTTGGCCAGTTGCACCTCGCCGCCCGGATCAATATTTCCGAATGGCAGAACAACAAGCAGTCCAAGCAATACATCTCGTTCATCAAGGGCAAGAACGGCAAGAAGGTTTCCGAGTACTTCCGCGACTTCATCGGTTGCCAGGAAGGCGTGGATGGGCCCGGCGAAACCCGTACCCTGCTCAAGGCGTTCAGTGATTTCGTGGAAAGCGAAGACCTGCCGGAAGAATCGGCCCGCGAGAAGACCAAGACCCTGGTCGACTACGCCAGCAGTCAGAGCAAGATGGGCGAACCGATGGGCCTGGAGGAGCTGTCCGAACTCATCGACGAAGATCGTCCGCGCGCCTTCTATGATCACATTCGCAACAAGGACTACGGCCTGTCGCCGGAAATACCGGCGGATAAGCGCACCCTCAGCCAGTTCCGCCGCTTCACCGGCCGCGCCGAAGGCCTGTCGATCAGTTTTGAAGCGCACCTGCTGGGCGACAAGATCGAATACGACGAAACCGCCGGCACCCTGATCATCAAAGGGCTGCCGACGCAGCTGACCGACCAGTTGAAGCGACGGTAACCGACATGCTGCTGCGCACCCTGAAGAAGTTTGCCCTGATCATGCTGGTGGTGGTGATTTATCAAAACTGGGGCAGGATCGAGAACTTCATCAACCCGCCCCCGGCAGACGTCGCACAGAGCTACAGCCAGGCAAAAGTGGTGATGTACGCCACCGACTGGTGCGGCTACTGCAAGCAGACCCGGCGTTTTCTGGACAGCAAGGGGATTGCGTATCAGGAGTTCGACATCGAGAAGTCGGAAGAAGGCCGCAAGGCGTATGAAGCGCTGGGCGGCAGAGGCATCCCGCTGATCGACGTCAACGGCACACTGATCCGGGGGTTTGACCCGGATCAGATACTGGCGGCATTGAAGTAGCCGCCAGACTATCGTGCCAATGCTCTGCGTCGTCCGTGCGACGTAGAGCATCGTTGAACCTCAGCGCGTCTCGATCCGATAACCCATTCTCGGGAAATGTACGTGTACGACGCCTGCACGCTCGTCCTCGCGGCGCAGGATCAGCTCTTCGCGGCCGCTAAATACCAGCTCGCCCTCAACTGCTTCGACGCCATAGTCGACTGCAGAAACCGCGACCTTGTCACCTGCCTTGAAGCCGTTTGGATCGACGATAGCTTCAGCGGGCAATGGCGCAGGCGTAGCGTTTCTGGCGATTTCGATGGCCTCTGCCGAGCTCAGGTCGCTGAACGTGCCATGACCAAAACCCAGAACGCGATCGAGCCAGGCCCTGACACTCGGATAATCATCGACAAAGGGTGCGGTGACCGGCGTCTGCTTGAGAAACCACAATGTGTGGGCGACCGAGAAATCGGCAATCGACGGTACGCCGAACAGGAAGTCACCGCCGTGCGAGAGTTGCAGCTCCAGGCGCGACATCAGCGTAGGCCATTGGTGTTTGACCTGTTCCACGGGCGGGCGCGACGCAGTGCCGCCGTTGAACAGCGTCGAACGGTCAGCCACAAACGCCTTGGCGGCGTCTGGCGGCACCTTGGCAAAGCGCACAGCCATTGATTCTGGCTGAAACACCAGGCTCACGGCATGCATGAACAACACCGAATCGGCCCAGGCGGCCAGGCCGGCAACCGTAAATTCCTGCCCCTTTGGGTAAAACGCTGGCGACGCTTTTTCCTGCTCCAGACGCCGAGCCATTAGCGCCGTGTCACAGTAGATATCCGCACCGGCCTGCAATACCGGAGTCCTGCGGTAGCCGCCCGTCAATGCAGTCAGGTCAGGCTTGGGCATGATCGAAGGGATAGTCACCGAACGCCATGCAAGGCCTTTGAAACCCAGCATCAGACGCGCTTTTTCGGCGAACAGCGACGTGGGGTAGTGGTGAAGGATCAACTCGGACATGTTCAGCCTCTGTGCACGTGGGAAAAATACAGCTTAACCCGCACCACCCTGCCCGCACACAGCCTCAAACTGATGGGACGGTATCACGCTCATGGATCGATGACGTTGCGTAGCTGGCAGCCAACGCCTCCTTGGCGCTTTTTCTGAGCTTCTTGATCAGCCGCTCGTGGCGCAACGCCTCGCCCTTGCTGGGCCATTGTTCAACGTAGACCAGCGCCATCGCCGGACTCGAAGAGAAAAAGCGCGCGCCCTTGCCACTCTGGTGCGCAGCGAATCGACGCTGCGGATCATCACTGATGCCACAGTACAGCGAGCCGTTGGCAGCGCGCACCAGATAGACAAACCAGGGTTTGCCGGCCACCTGTTCGGCAGTCGACGCACTCGAAGTGCTGACGACCTCAGGCACGGCGGCTCTCTGAAAAGGTTTTCAGCCCCTTGAGCGCCTGAGCCCTCACGGCATTGCGCACCAAAGGCGTCCAGCCAAGCAACAGGCCCTTCAAACCCAGGGCCTGACGCGACCAGCGCCACATATCGAAATGATCACGATGCTCGCAGATCTTGCCATCACGAAACACAAAGCGAGCCTGAATATCGTTCACCACCGTGCGCCCGGTCTGACTGAACAGATACGTCGCCACCCAATGTGCACTGCCAGTCTGGTCATCGGCCCGCACCTGATCGAAGACCACCGAGAAATTCTTTGCCCGGGAAGTCAGCATGCGCCACATATCGCCGACCTGAGCGCCGCGCAACTCACCAAAGGCAGGGTCGCTGAACAGTACGTCATCGGTATAACAGGCACTCATCGACTCGGCATCGAGCTGCGCGAATGCCTCGTAAAAGCGCGTGATCAGTGCGCTGTTGGCCTGACTTTGTTCTTCGTAGTTCATGCGTGCACATCCCTTGGCGAATTATCCGTGCACGATAAGCGGCGCTGCGGAAAATGGCGAGGGGTTGATGGCGCATCAGCAATCACTTTTACCTGTCCAGATAACGATTTCGCGCCGCACTGAACGCCTCCGAATTTTCAATCACCCAAGTCCACAGCGGAATCATTTGTACCAGCAGCCCCATGCCCAGGTCGGTCAACGAATATTCCACCCTGAGCGGCTTCTCATGGTAGTCGTGGCGGGTGATCAGCCCGTCCTGTTCAAGCTGGCGCAAGGTATGAGTGAGCATGCGCTGGGTGACACCGTGCAGCTTTCGGCGCAATTCGGCATGGCGCAAAGGGCTGCTGACGCCAAGAGCATGTACCACGCCCAGTGACCATCGGTTACCGGCGTGGCCGAGAATGTCGCGCTTGAGACCATCCTCATCATCGCTGAGCGCAGCACAGGCCGCTTCGGAGCGTCTGACCACTTCCTGCGCGTCCAGCCCGCCCGGTATCACCGATGTGCCTACTTTTTGTATGTCGACAGGCATGCCAGCATCTCTCCCGCCTGAATTGAAAGGCTGTCCAAAGGGGTCACCATGCAAGCCGATAACGCAAACGTCAAACAACGCATTCTGGTAATAGGTGCAGGAGAGCTTGGGCTCGCTGTGTTGCGAGGGCTGGTCGAGAAAGCCGGGGCACATGGCTTGAGCATTGCCGTGCTGCTACGCCAGAGCAGCTTGAGTACTCAGACGCCTGCCAAGCGTGTGGAAATCGAAGAAGTCCGCGCGCTGGACATTGCCATCGAAACAGCCGATCTGGCCGATGCCACCGTGGACGAACTTGCCGCTGTCATGGCGCGCTACGACACGGTAATCAGTTGTGTGGGGTTTGCCGCTGGCCGGGGCACTCAACGCAAACTGACGGATGCGGCGCTCAAGGCCGGCATAAAACGCTACCTGCCCTGGCAGTTCGGCGTTGACTACGACCTTATCGGCCGGGGCAGCCCTCAGGATCTGTTCGATGAGCAGCTCGATGTGCGGGAAAAGCTGCGCGCCCAGCGGCGCACCGAATGGGTGATCGTTTCGACCGGCATGTTTACAAGCTTCCTGTTCGAGCCAGCGTTCGGTGTCGTCGATCTGCAAGGCGGGCGGATCAATGCGCTGGGCAGCCTCGATACTGCCGTCACAGTCACCACCGCACAGGACATTGGCAGGCTGACTGCTGCCATCGTGATGCACGAGCCGCGCATCGTGAATCAGGTGGTGTACACCGCTGGCGACACATTGACCTACGCCGGGCTGGCCGATGTTGTGGAGCGTGTGACGGGGCGCGACATCGAGCGGCACGTATGGAGCGTTGCGCAGTTGCAGGCCGAGCTGACGGAAATGCCGGATGACAATCTGCGCAAATACCGGGCAGTCTTTGCCATGGGCCGAGGCGTGGCATGGGACGTCGCCAGTACCTACAACGCGAAATCAGGGCTGAGCGTCACCCGTGCCGAACAATGGGCACTGGCCAATCTGACTCAGACCTGAAGCAGCTCAAGCCTGGTCCGAATGACCAACAATCATCGAAAATCAAACCTTCTCGCTACTGACCTGCACCTGCAGCGCCCGACCGGCGCCCATGCCCGCGATGATGGCGCCCAGCCCGAGCACCGCGAAGATCCAGCCGATCGCGCTCCAGCTGCCGGTCATGTCATGCACCACGCCCACGGCAAACGGGCCGGTCGAGGCGATGGTATAGCCGACGCCTTGCGCCATGCTCGACAGGTTGGCGGCGACATGGGAGTCGCGCGAGCGCAGGACGATCAAGGCCAGCGCCAGACTGAACGTGCCGCCCTGCCCGACCCCCAGCAGAATCGCCCAGCCCCACAGCCCGCCAAGCGGCGCGTACAGGCAGCCAAACAGACCGGTCAGGGTCAGCGACATGACCAGCATGATCGCCAGGCGCTGATCCTTGCCGCGTGTGGCCAGATAAGGTACCGCCAGCGCGCTGATGACCTGCGCGATGATCGAGCCGGACAACAGCAGACCGGCCTGGGTCGGCGTCAGGCCGCGACCGATGAGGATCGACGGCAACCAGCCGAAGACGATGTACGACAGCGACGACTGCAGGCCCATGTACAGCGTGACCTGCCAGGCCAGCGGGTCACGCAACAGACCGCGGACCCGGTAGACATCGCGATGCGTGCCATGCACTTCACGCGCCTGCGGAAACCATAATGCGGCGGCAATCAGTGCCGGAACCAGCCAGAAACCCAGGCCAATCTGCCAACTGCCACCGACGTACTGACTCAGCGGCACCGTCGAACCGGCTGCAATCGCCGCGCCCAGGCACAAGGCCATGGTATAGACACCGGTCATGGCTCCGGCCTTGTGCGGGAAATCACGTTTGACGATACCCGGCAGCAACACGCCGATGATCCCGATGCTGGCACCCGCCAGCAGGCTGCCGGCAAACAGCCCGACCTGACCGAACAGGCTGCGCACTGCCAGGCCTGCGGCCAGTGTCAGAAGCACCACCATGACCACCCGTTCACTGCCAAACCGGCGGGCAAGGATCGGTGCCAGCGGCGCAAACAGGCCCAGACACAGGACCGGCAAGGTGGTCAGCAGTCCGGCTTCGGCAGCGGACATGCCCAGGCTGTCGGACACCGTGTCAAGCAGTGGCGCGATGCTGGACAGCGCCGGGCGCAGGTTGAGGGCGACCAGCACCAGGCCCAGCAGCAACAGCCAGGGGCGCTTCAAAGCGGAATGAGGTTGATCGGTAGTCGGTTGGGGGCTGGGTTGAGCCTTGGCAGTCATCAGTTTCTCGGTCATCAGGTATGTCGACCCTTTTCAGGGGGGCGGTATCCTGTTGGAGAATCATCGCGAATACAAGGTTCAGCTCAATTGCATACAACCCGCACCGCGACGGCCGGCACAAAAAAACCGGGCACATGGCCCGGTTTCCTTGTTCAGCAGAAGCCCACTCAGTGAATGATCTGACTGAGGAACAGCTTGGTACGGTCGCTCTGCGGGTTATCGAAGAAGTCGTTCGGCGCAGCCTGTTCGACGATTTCGCCCTTGTCCATGAAGATCACCCGGTTTGCCACGGTACGGGCAAAGCCCATTTCGTGGGTCACGCACAACATGGTCATGCCTTCTTCAGCCAGGCCCACCATGGTGTCGAGCACTTCCTTGACCATTTCCGGATCAAGGGCCGACGTCGGTTCATCGAACAGCATGATTTTCGGCTTCATGCACAAGGCACGGGCGATCGCCACACGCTGCTGCTGACCACCGGAAAGCTGACCCGGAAACTTGTGGGCCTGCTCCGGAATCCGCACACGCTCCAGATAGTGCATGGCGATTTCTTCGGCTTTCTTCTTCGGCATCTTGCGCACCCACATCGGTGCCAAGGTGCAGTTCTGCAGGATGGTCAGGTGCGGGAACAGGTTGAAGTGCTGAAACACCATGCCCACTTCGCGGCGGATGGTCTCGATTTGCTTGAGGTCCGAGGTCAGTTCGGTGCCATCGACAATGATGCGACCCTGCTGGTGCTCTTCCAGACGGTTGAGGCAGCGAATGGTAGTCGACTTGCCCGAGCCCGACGGGCCGCACAGCACGATACGTTCACCCTGGCGCACATTCAGGTTGATGTCCTTGAGTACATGGAACTGGCCGTACCACTTGTGTACGCCCTCCATGCGGATCATGCCTTCAGCGCCCAGAGGCTTATTGATAACTTCACTCATCACAAAACTCCTAACGCTTGTGGCCTGTGTCCAGCTTACGTTCCAAATGCATGGAATAGCGGGACATACCGAAACAGAAGATCCAGAACACCAGGGCCGCGAAGACGTAGCCTTCAGTGGCCATACCCAGCCATGCCGGGTCGGCGGTAGCCTGCTTGACGCTGTTGAGCAGGTCGAACAGGCCGATAATGATCACCAGGCTGGTGTCTTTGAACAAGGCAATGAACGTGTTGACGATGCCGGGAATGACCATCTTCAACGCCTGCGGCAGGATCACCAGCCCCATGCTGCGCCAGTAACCCAGGCCCATGGCCGAGGCTGCTTCGTACTGGCCCTTGGGAATAGCCTGCATGCCGCCACGGACTACTTCAGCAATGTAAGCGGACTGGAACAGGATGACGCCGATCAGCGCACGCAGCAGCTTGTCGAAGTTCATGCCCTCTGGCATGAACAGCGGCAGCATCACCGACGACATGAACAGTACGGTGATCAGCGGCACGCCGCGCCAGAACTCGATGAACGTCACGCATACCACACGCACGGCCGGCATATTGGAACGACGACCGAGCGCCAGCAGGATACCCAGCGGCAACGCACCGACGATACCCACGGTGGCGATCACCAGAGTCAGCATCAGACCGCCCCACTGGCTGGTCGGTACGTTGGTCAGACCGAACGCACCGCCATGCAGCAGGTAGAACGCGACAACCGGGTAAATCACCAGGAAGGCAATACCGTAGACAGCCTTGCGCGGAAACTTCGAAATGAACAGCGGCGCAGCACCGACGATCGCCAGAATGGCGGTCAGGTCGACCCTCCAGCGCAGTTCATTGGGGAAGTAGCCGTACATGAACTGACCGAAGCGCTGCTCGATGAACACCCAGCAGGCGCCCGCTTTGGTGCAGTCTGCCTTGGTCGTGCCGATCCAGTTGGCGTCCAGCAGGGACCAACTGATGATCGGCGGCACGACCAGATAGATCAGGTACAGCGAGAACAGGGTCAGCAGGGTATTGATCCAGCTGGAGAACAGGTTCTGCCGCATCCACGCTACCGGGCCGAACACTTTGCCCGGTGGTGGCATATCAGGTTTGAAAGTATGAGTTGTCATGCGCTTTTCCTCACCGCTCGATCAGCGCAATGCGCTTGTTGTACCAGTTCATCAGCAGGGAAATGCTGATACTGATCGCCAGGTACACGCTCATGGTGATGGCAATGACTTCAATGGCCTGCCCGGTCTGGTTGAGCACCGTACCGGCAAACAGGGAAACCATTTCCGGGTAGCCGATGGCGGCTGCCAGCGAAGAGTTCTTCGCCAGGTTCAGGAACTGACTGGTCAGCGGCGGAATGATCACGCGCAGCGCCTGCGGGATGATCACCTTGCGCAGCGTCGGCCCAGGGCGCAGGCCCAATGAGCGAGCAGCTTCGGTCTGGCCATGGCTGACCGACTTGATGCCGGAGCGCACGATTTCGGCGATGAACGCCGCCGTATAGATAGTCAGTGCCAGGGTCAGGGAGATCAGTTCAGGGATCAGCACCCAGCCGCCCGAGAAGTTGAAGCCCTTCAGTTGTGGCAGTTCCCAATGCACCGGGCTGCCGAAGATCAGCACGCTCAGGCCAGGGATGACCAGCAGCAACGCCAGGCCGACCCAGAACTTGTGAAACGGCTGGCCGGTGGCTTCGAAGCGCTTGTTGGCCCAGCGCACCATCATGACGATGGCGATCACCGCGACAACCAGACTGACCAGGAATGCCCAGGCGCCTTCGGCAGGCAATGCTCTGGGCATGTTGAGCCCGCGGCTGCTGACGAAGAACATGTCCAGATAGCCATGCGCCTGACGCGGACCAGGCAGCGTGAGGAATACGGCGGTGTACCAGAAAAGGATCTGCAGCAATGGCGGAATGTTGCGGAAGACTTCGACATACACGGTGGCCAGCTTGCTGATCATCCAGTTCGGAGACAGGCGAGCGACACCAATGACAAAGCCCAGCAAGGTCGCCAGGACAATACCGATAACCGACACCAGCAAAGTATTCAGCAGACCGATAACGAACACACGGGCATAGCTGTCCGCTTCGCTGTAGTCGATCAGGTGCTGAGCGATACCGAAACCGGCACTGTTCTCAAGAAAACCGAAACCCGAGGTGATACCACGGTGTTGCAGGTTGGTCTGGGTGTTATCGAAGATAAACCAGCCCAACGCGATCACCGCCACGACAGTGATGATCTGAAATAACCACGCGCGCACTTTCGGATCGCTCAGAGAGAGCTTTTGCTTGGGTGCGACGATTTGCTTTTCCATGAAATGCCCCAGGAAAAATCCAACAGAACAACGCCCGACAGGCTGGGAAGCCTGTCGGGCGCCGGGTCAATCAACGAATAGGTGGAGCGTACTGGATGCCACCGGCATTCCACAGAGCATTCTGACCACGCTTGATTTTCAGCGGGGTGCCTTCGCCCAGGTTGCGTTCAAACACTTCGCCGTAGTTACCGACCTGCTTGACGATCTGCACGACCCAGTCTTTCGGCAGCTTGAGGTCCTTGCCGTAAGTACCGTCGGCGCCCAGCATACGGGCTACGTCGGGGTTCTTGGTCGACTTGGCTTCAGCTTCAACGTTCTTGGAAGTGATTTTGGCTTCCTCGGCGTTGAGCATGGCGAACAGGGTCCAGCGAACGATCGAGAACCAGTCTTCGTCGCCTTTACGCACGACAGGGCCCAGAGGCTCCTTGGAGATCACTTCAGGCAGAACGATGTAATCGTCCGGCTTGGCCAGCTTGCTGCGCTGTGCGTAGAGCTGCGACTGGTCGGAAGTCAGTACGTCGCAACGGCCGCCTTCCAGCGACTTGGCGCTTTCGTCGGAGGTGTCGAAGGTGATCGGGGTGTATTTCAGGCCGTTCGAGCGGAAGTAGTCGGAGACGTTCAGCTCGGTAGTGGTACCGGCCTGGATGCAGATGGTTGCACCGTCCAGTTCCTTGGCGCTGTTGACGCCGAGTTTGTTGTTTACCAGGAAGCCGATACCGTCGTAGTAAGTCACGCCGGTGAACACCAGGCCCATGCCCGCATCACGGGAGCTGGTCCAGGTGGTGTTACGCGAAAGGATGTCGATCTCGCCCGATTGCAGTGCAGTGAAGCGCTCCTTGGCGTTCAACTGGCTGAACTTGACCTTGGTGGCGTCGCCAAATACTGCGGCGGCTACTGCGCGGCAGACGTCAGCGTCGATACCGGTGATCTTGCCGGTGGAGTCGGGAACGGAAAACCCTGGCAGGCCATCGCTGACGCCGCACTGGATAAAACCTTTCTTTTTGATAGCGTCAAGGGTGGTACCGGCATTTGCAGCCCCGATCACACCAAATGCGGCCAAGGCAGTGACGACAGCCAGGGTGGATTTCAACATCTTCATTCAAAAACCTCCAGTTTGCTCTTTGTTGTGTAGGTGTCTCAGTCGCGTCGCACCTTTGTGAGGCGCTAATGACCCGTGCTGGCTTATTTTTGGGTCATGCGACGCTGGGCCTGAATGATGAATTGCCTGCAGGATCATCCCGTCATGCGTGTTCATCATTCAGAATCGGCCCCGTGGACTGAAACTCCATGATTTTCCCGGACCTGAGCGGTCCAGGTTGAATCGTGCCGCGAATCCTGACGCATGGACTCCCGAGCTGCTTTTCGATCGCTATAAGTAATAGCCTTATAGTGTTACCGAACGAGGTGAGCGACTCGGCTCCAGTCCTGCTGTAGCAAAGCCCGTACCAGCATGCTGGCTAAGTCGAATTAGCGACAGGTCAAGACAAAAACTTGTAACCTTGCGACATCTTCTTTCATTTTTAATCTAACCGCGCACCTTATTAATGCGCTCAAAAAGAGCCCGCGCACACAAATGGAGCAGACATGAGCGATTCTCTGATCATCGAACCTTCCAGTCCCGCCGACGCCTGCGTTATCTGGCTGCATGGGCTGGGCGCTGACCGCTATGATTTTCTGCCGGTCGCCGAAGCACTGCAGGAGTCGTTGCGCAGCACCCGCTTCGTACTGCCTCAGGCGCCGACACGCGCTGTGACCGTCAATGGCGGCTATGCAATGCCCAGCTGGTATGACATCAAGTCCATGAGTTCAGAGGCCCGGGCCATTGACCATGATCAGATGGAGGCCTCGGCGCAGAAGGTGCTGGACCTGATCGAGCAGCAGCGCGACAGCGGCATCGACCCGGCGCGAATCTTCCTGGCCGGCTTCTCCCAAGGTGGCGCGGTGGTCTTGCACGCCGGCTACCGACGCTGGCAGGGCCCGTTGGGCGGCGTACTCGCGCTGTCCACTTATGCCCCCACATTCAGCAGCGAAATGACTCTATCGGCGAGTCAGCAACGCATCCCGGCCTACTGCCTGCATGGCAAGCATGACGCGGTCGTGCCTTATCCGATGGGCCGCGCCGTCTACGACCATCTCACCGCCCAGGGTGTAACCGTTGAATGGCAGGAATACCCAATGGAGCATCAAGTGTTACCGGAGGAAATTCGCGATATCGGCGTCTGGCTGGCTGAAAGGCTTCGCTGAAGCGCTCTTGACCCCTTGCGACGGACCGCTTTTGTAGCTCGCCATGGATGGCACTACGCCGAGCACGGTTCTTGCTTTACACTGCTCGGCGTACATTCCTTAACCAATTGATGAGATGACCGTGCTCAAAGCACTTAAAAAGATGTTCGGTAAGAGCGAGGCTGAGCAGCCTGCGCCTACTCCGATAACCTCTATTCCCGCCTCTCCCGCTGCCACAGGCGACACACCGGATCATGCTGTCCAGACTCAGGCTCTGGACACGACCAGCGAGCCCTCCAAAGCCAGAGCGCCGCGCACCGATAAGCCGAGGGCCGAGCGCCCGCGTCGCGAGCGTGTGACAAAACCGTCAGCGCCGGCCTGGAAGCTCGAAGATTTCGTCGTCGAACCCCAGGAGGGCAAGACCCGCTTCCACGATTTCAACCTCGCGCCTGAACTGATGCACGCGATTCAGGACCTGGGTTTCCCATACTGCACACCGATCCAGGCGGGCGTACTGGGCTTCACCCTCAAGGGCAAGGATGCGATCGGACGCGCCCAGACCGGCACCGGCAAGACCGCTGCGTTTCTGATCTCGATCATCGAGCAACTGACCCAGACGCCGCCGCCTGCTGAACGCTACATGGGTGAGCCGCGCGCGCTGATCATCGCTCCGACCCGCGAGCTGGTGGTACAGATCGCCAAGGACGCCGCCGACCTGACCAAGTACACCAACCTGAACGTCATGACGTTCGTCGGTGGCATGGACTTCGACAAGCAGCTCAAACAACTCGAAGCACGGCACTGCGACATCCTGGTCGCCACGCCAGGCCGCCTGCTGGACTTCAACCAGCGCGGCGAAGTGCATCTGGACATGGTCGAAGTGATGGTCCTCGACGAAGCCGACCGCATGCTGGACATGGGCTTCATCCCGCAGGTACGTCAGATCATCCGTCAGACGCCGCACAAGGGTGAGCGCCAGACCCTGCTGTTCTCTGCGACCTTCACCGAAGACGTGATGAACCTCGCCAAGCAGTGGACGACGGACCCGTCGATCGTCGAGATCGAATCGTTGAACGTTGCCAGTGACAACGTCGAACAGCATATCTATGCCGTCGCCGGTGCCGACAAGTACAAGCTGCTCTACAACCTGGTGACCGACAATGGTTGGGAACGGGTGATGGTCTTCGCCAACCGCAAGGACGAAGTCCGACGCATCGAAGAGCGTCTGGTGCGCGATGGCGTGAACGCGGCGCAGCTCTCAGGCGATGTGCCTCAGCACAAGCGCATCAAGACCCTTGAAGGCTTCCGCGAAGGCAAGATCCGCGTGCTGGTCGCCACCGATGTGGCCGGTCGCGGTATTCACATCGACGGCATCAGCCACGTGATCAACTTCACCCTGCCCGAAGTGCCGGACGATTACGTGCACCGCATCGGCCGTACCGGCCGCGCCGGCGCCGATGGCGTATCGATCAGTTTTGCCGGTGAGGATGACTCTTACCAGTTGCCCGCCATCGAGGAAAAACTGGGCCGCAAGATCAGCTGCGAGACGCCGCCGACTCATCTGCTCAGGGCCGTGGTGCGCAGCAACGCCTGATGCTTACTTCCAGCGATCAGCCGCTTGGTGATCGCTGTGACGACCTTCGACCCAGTGCGTACCTTCTGACGTGTTTTCACGCTTCCAGAACGGCGCGCGGGTCTTGAGGTAATCCATGACGAAGTCACAGGCTTCGAACGCTGCCTGACGGTGCGCGCTGGCAACGCCGACGAACACGATCGGCTCGCCAGGCTCCAGCGCCCCTACCCGATGCAGCACATCAACGCGCAGCAACGGCCAGCGCTGTTCGGCCTCGGCAATGATTTTTGCCAGTGCCTTCTCGGTCATCCCCGGATAATGCTCCAGAAACATGCCGGACACTTCACGCCCCTCATTGAAATCCCGAACATAGCCGACAAAACTGACCACCGCGCCGATGCCCAGGTTGGCAGCATGCAGCGCGTTGACTTCAGTGCCTGGGTCGAAGGCTGCCGCCTGGACGCGAACGCTCATTATCAACCTCCGGTCACGGGCGGAAAAAACGCGACTTCATCACCATCGGACAAAGGCTCGCTCGGCTTGCACAGCTCTTGGTTGCGAGCGCACATCAGGTTCTGCTCGGCAAGCACCTGCCAGGCCTCACCGCGCTGCAGCAGCATCTGGCGCAACGCGTCCAGCGTGGCGAACTCGCCTTCGACAGACTCGTTGTCGAGGCCCAGGAGTTCACGGTAACGAGCGAAATACTGAACCTGAACCTTCATGAGGAAACCTGTGCCTGATCGGCAATGAAGTGGCCGCTCTTGCCGCCCAATTTTTCCAGCAGCCGAACCGACTCGATGACCATGCCGCGGTCTACCGCCTTGCACATATCGTAAATGGTCAGCGCAGCAACGCTGGCGGCCGTCAGGGCTTCCATTTCCACACCGGTCTGCCCGGCCAGCTTGCAGCTCGCGGTGATGCGCACGGCATCATCGCCCTCGGCGGCGAGGTGAACCTTGATGCTGGTGAGCATCAACGGATGGCAAAGCGGGATCAGATCGCTGGTTTTCTTCGCCGCCTGAATACCGGCGATACGCGCGACGGCAAACACGTCACCCTTGGGGTGACCACCGCTGACGATCATTTGCAGCGTCGTCGGCAGCATGCGCACGAAGGCTTCGGCCACCGCCTCACGGGACGTCACGGCTTTATCCGTGACATCAACCATATTGGCGCGACCCTGGGAATCGAGATGAGTGAGCACAACGTTACTCCTTGGCAGAAGCAAGAAGTGTGGCAGTTGCAAGCTGCAAGCTACAAGCTGAAAGTGCCCGGCGTTTTACACAGGTTTTAAAGCGTACGAAAATCCTGGCTTCTGCCCGGAGGGCGTAGGAGCGAACTTGTTCGCGAAGAGGGCTGTACATGCACAAATGATTTATCGCCCACAATATAGCCTTCGCGAACAAGTTCGCTCCTACGCCTTTCGGCCAGAAGCGAACTTGTGTGTGACGATAAGCTTGGCGCATGGGCGCGACAATCAAAAGCTGCAAGCGAGGGCTCTCGTACACCGAAGTCCCCCACTTGAAGCTTACAGCTGCTTTTCAGCTAAAGATGACTCTCCGCGTATTCAGCCAGTATCGAGCGTGGCACGCCCTGCAGGGTGATGTGCACGCCGTTCGGGAAGTCCTTGAAGCGCTCCGTCAGGTAGGTCAGCCCGGAACTGGTGGCTGACAGGTAAGGGGTGTCGATCTGCGCCAGGTTGCCCAGGCAGACCACTTTGGAACCGGCGCCGGCACGGGTGATGATGGTTTTCATCTGGTGCGGGGTCAGGTTCTGACATTCATCGATCAGGATCAGGCTTTGCTGGAAGCTGCGACCTCGAATGTAGTTGAGGGATTTGAACTGCAACGGCACCTTGCTGAGGATGTAATCGACACTGCCATGGGTGTTTTCGTCATCCATATGCAACGCTTCGAGGTTATCGGTGATCGCGCCGAGCCACGGCTCCATCTTCTCCGCCTCGGTACCGGGCAGGAAACCGATTTCCTGATCCAGACCCTGAACGCTGCGGGTAGCGATGATGCGCCTATAGCGCTTGGTGACCATGGTCTGCTCGATGGCAGCGGCCAAGGCCAGAATGGTTTTACCCGAGCCTGCGGCACCCGACAGGTTGACCAGATGAATATCCGGGTCGAGCAACGCAAACAGCGCCAGCCCCTGATAGATATCGCGCGGTTTCAGCCCCCATGCCTCCTGATGCAGCAAAGGCTCCTGGTGCATGTCCAGAATCAGCAGTTCGTCGTTCTTGACGCCCTTGATCCAGCCGACGAAACCCTGTTCATCGACAATGAACTCGTTGATATGAACCGCCGGCAGCATTTCAGTGAGCTGCACGCGGTGCCAGGTACGGCCGCGCTCCTGACGGGTGTCGACCTTGCTGACGCGGTCCCAGAACGAACCGGTCATGTCATGGTAGCCACGCGACAACAGTGAAACGTCATCGACCAGCTGGTCGGTGCTGTAATCCTCGGCAGCAATGCCGCAGGCGCGCGCCTTGAGGCGCATGTTGATGTCTTTGGTCACCAGCACGACGCTCAAGTCCTTGTTGCGCGCATGCAGGTCAATCAATTGGTTGATGATGATGTTGTCGTTCAGGTGCTCGGGCAGCAGGCTGTTGGGTTCCTCGCGCTTGCTCATCAAAATCGACAGGCAGCCCTTGAAGACGCCTGTTCCACGATCGATGGGCACGCCCTTCTCGACTTCCTCCGGCGAAGCTTCGCCCAGGGTCTTGTCGATCAGGCGGATGGCCTGGCGGCATTCGGCAGCAACCGAATGTTTACCGGCCTTGAGTTTGTCCAGTTCCTCCAGAACCGTCATGGGGATGGCGACGTGGTGTTCTTCGAAGTTCAGCAGTGCGTTTGGATCATGAATCAATACGT